>ERZ1673736.13-NODE-13-length-271638-cov-19.357835_pt1 | contig 271638 bp, 240 predicted proteins | sample MGYA00580212_ERZ1673736 | MGnify/ENA primary metagenome ERZ1673736 (study PRJEB41218, sample SAMN15661752) | gut metagenome | host: Homo sapiens | place: Canada: London | collected 2015-08-20/2019-03-30 | study: EMG produced TPA metagenomics assembly of...
CATTTTGCTCAATTACTACTCATTTGTAGGAACTACTCATTACAGACGTTATGTGTTGCACCACATAACGTCTGTAATGACAACGGTATTGCAGAAAACCTGCCGCTGAACCGTATGCTGGGTGACTATGACATCATTCATGGCACGTTTTTTGTCTGCGGCCTGACCCGCGATGATTTTACCGACCTTACGCCCAAGCAGATGAAACACTACGAGGAAATGTACCACGACCCGCAGCTGTTTTTCCTGCTGGGCAAGACCCTGTGTGTGGAACACACTACGCCGGAAGGTTACGCGCAATTTATGCAGGCAACAAGGCAGCCCCCGCGCCAAGAACAGGAGCGCTGATATGAATACGATCCTCTTCGCCCGCAGCCCGCCTGCGGGCTTTTTCCTTTGTCCGAAATCATCCAACAAGCAAGGAGAAGAACTAATGAACGACATTTTTGAAAATACCGAAACCATGAAAGAAAACGAGCATCCTCGCTTTTACACCGCAGAATCCGTCATGCGCGGGCATCCCGACAAGCTGTGCGACCTTATTGCCGACAGCGTGCTGGACGCCTGTCTGCAGCATGACCCCGCCAGCCGTGTGGCCTGTGAGGTAATGGCAACCCACGGTCACATTATTGTGGCGGGCGAAATCACGACCAGCGCTAAGCCGGATGTGTTCAACATCGTCCGCGACACCCTGCGCGATGTCGGCTATGACCCGAAGGCGTACCAAATCGACTGCTACATCCACGACCAAAGCCCCGACATTGCGGGCGCTGTCGAGCCGGAATTGGCTGAGGGAGAGGACGAGGACACCCTCGGTGCGGGCGATCAGGGGGTTATGGTCGGCTACGCCTGTAACGAAACTCCCGAATATTTGCCGATGCCGGTGGTTGCCGCCCAGCGCCTTGTAACGCTGTTGGAAATCTCCCGCATGACCGGCGTTATCCCCGACATCGGCCCGGATGGCAAGGTGCAGGTCACGATGGAATACAACGGCGACACGCCCGTGCGCATCACCACGGTGGTCGTCTCTGTGCAGCACAAGGAGGACACCGACATCAATAAGCTGGCGGATCTGCTGGACGAATATGTGTTCCCGCTGGCCTTTGACGGTATGCCCGCCGATGACGCGGAAATCATCCTGAACCCCAGCGGTAAGTTTGTGCAGGGCGGCCCGGATGCCGATACCGGCTTGACCGGGCGCAAGCTCATGGTGGATACCTACGGCACCTTTGCGCCCCACGGCGGTGGTGCGTTCAGCGGAAAAGACCCGACCAAAGTAGACCGCAGCGGCGCGTATATGGCGCGGTACATTGCCAAAAACATTGTTGCTACACACCTTGCAACACGCTGTCAGGTGACGCTGGCGTATGCCATTGGGCAGGCCGAGCCGGTTATGGTGGATGTGAATACGTTTGGCACCTGTGACGCCTGTGAAGATGATTGTTTGGCTGCCGCCGTGCGTAAGGCGTATGACCTGACCCCCGCTGGCATTATTAAGCAGCTGAACCTGACGAACCCAATCTACAAATATACAGCCGCAGGAGGTCACTTTGGCCGCAAGGATTTCCCGTGGGAAAAGGTCGATAACATGAGCGACTTTATCTCTTACATTCAGTAATGCCCGGCGTAACACAAGAGCAGATTGCCGCCGCCAGACGGATGTCGGCGATTGAATTCTTACAAAAATATCGCCCCAACTCGCTCGTGAAAAGCAGCGCCCGCGGCGAGTACCAGTTGGCCGAGCATGACAGCTTCAAAATCAACGCCAAATCGAGCCTCTGGCACTGGAAAAGCCGGGACATCGGCGGCAAATCCGCACTGAACTACCTGATATATGTGGAAGGCGTGCCGTTTGTCGAGGCCGTCCGGCTTCTATGCGAGGAAAGCCCCGGCTATGTCCCGACCCCGCATGAACAGGTGGAGCGAAAGCGCCCGTCGTTCAGGCTGCCGCCCATAGCAGAAAACTGCGACAGAATCACGCGGTATCTGCTGGGGAGAGGTATCTCTAATGCAGTAATTCAATATTGTATTGAGAGAAAAATTCTGTACGAAAGTGCAGAATACCACAACTGTGTCTTTCTGGGAAAAAACGCGCAGGGTGTGCCGAAATATGCGGCGCTGCGCGGTATCTATGACTACGGAAAGCCGTTCAAGCGGGAGGCGCCCGGCAGCAATAAGGCATACGGATTTTGTATCTCGCCGCGCAAAGACAGCAGTACGGTGGCTGTGTTCGAGGCGGCCATTGACGCGATGGCGGAGATGACGCTCTGCGGCAGCATGGCCAACAAATGGCGGCTGTCGCTTGGCGGTATTTCGGCCTCCGAAAAGGAGCCGCCAGCACTGCAGGAATTTTTACAGCAGCACCCGGAAATCAGGACAATAGAGCTGCGGCTCGATAACGACAGTCCGGGCCGTATGGCAAGCGCCCACATTCAGAAAATCTACGCTGACCACTATCAAATGCTGGATCTACCGCCCTGCCTTGAGGGCGGGGATTACGCAGATGTAGCAAAAAACAACTTGATGGCAAGGACGGCGGCCCACCGGGCCGCAGCCTGCCGATAGGAACATGAAATGAAAATACACATTCGTTCGCCCACCTTGGGCCATAGGAGGAAAAGAAAATGGCTGTGTTCCGTGTACAAAAGACGCAAAATTATACCATTATGTCCAACCATCATCTGCGCAACAAAGCTCTTTCGCTCAAGGCGAAGGGGCTTTTATCTTTGATGCTGTCTCTGCCCGAAGATTGGGATTATACCACGCGAGGGCTGGCGTCCATCTGCAAAGAGGGCGTAGACAGCGTGTGTGCCACCGTGCGCGAGTTAGAAGCGGCGGGGTATATTATCCGCCGCCGCATCCGCGACAAGAACGGTCAGATGCGCGGTATGGAGTACACGGTTTTAGAGCAGCCACAGCCCCCGGAACAGGACAAGCCTAGCTGTGCCCAACCAAAACAGGCAAAGCCTAAACGGGAAAAACCTGTACAGGCAAATCCTGCACAATTAAATACTAAAGAACAAAAGAAAGAAATAACTAAAAACGTATCTAATCCTATCCGCACGGCAGACGAACGGGAGCAGTATCGGGATTTGATTCGGGAAAACATTGAGTACGACATTCTGGCAAAGAACAATCCGGCAGATAGGATTCGATTGGATGAGCTGGTGGAACTCATGCTGGACACGGTCTGTTCCAAACGCAGCAGTATCCGTATTGCGGGGGACGAGTTTCCAACAGAGGTAGTGAAGTCCAGATTCCTGAAACTTGAAGCTCAGCATATCCAGTATGTGCTGGACAGCCTGAAAGACAACCCGCCGCATATCCACAATATCAAGAAATACTTACTGGCGGCGCTTTACAATGCGCCGCTGACGATTGAAAACTACTACGCCGCGCAGATCAACCATGATTTGTACGGCAGAAACCGAGGTGATGTGAATTGGAAATGAAGTTTTATTCTCCGCTGACTGCGGAATTTTTCCCAGATGAACCGGACTGGGAGGACGAATCTTACAACGAGTACGAAGGCTATCCAATGGACGGCCATGACCTGCTGCAATACGCAGACGCTGTTGATGAGGCTGTGAAAAAGGACATTGCAGATTTCAACGGCGACCTGATGCAGTATTACCACGAGGACGATTCCGTCCGGCAAAAGGTGGTAAGTGCAGTACCGTCTGTGGAAATTCACGGTAACAAGCTGTGCGGCTGTCTGAACGTGGAACTGCGGGAGTCCTTGAACGAGGGTGAGCAGGCTGTTCTCTGCGACTACATCTCCGGTCAGTACAGCGACGGCTGGGGTGAGGGCTTTGAACAGAGGGATATTCGTGTGGAGGAGGGCACGTTGGCTGTTCATTTCTGGCAGGAAGATGGATTCAAGATGACGCCAACTTTTGAGAAAACTCAAGAGCAGGTGCAGATGACCCAGCGCCCCAAGATGAAATTGCTTGGCGAGGACGGCAACATTTTCGCCATCATGGGTCGCGCCTCCCTGCTACTGAAAAATGCCGGGCAGAGCGACAAGGCCAAGGAAATGTGTAACCGCGTTATGTCCTGCGACAGCTACCACAAAGCGCTCAACGTTATCTCCGAGTATGTCGAAACCGAACTGACGCCCAAAACCAGAAACAAACCGAACCGAGGTGACGCCCGATGAGGATGAAAAAATACGAAATCACCGACATTGCCCACCCGGACAACCCGAAACTGCACCGCATCCGGGCGCTGACCGATGTGGGTACAGATGTTCACAAAGGTGATTTGGGCGGCTTTGTCGAAACCGAGGATAATCTCGACCAAGAGGGCTTTGCATGGATTGGCAAAGATGCCATTGCCTGCGAGGATTCGTACATCGGCGGAGATGCAATACTTGCGGATTCCGCCGTGGCAAGGGACTCCGCCTATGTCGGAAACAACGCGGTTATCGCTGACCATGCCGTAGTGCAGGACAATGCCATTGTTTGCGGCGGATATATTTCCGGCAATAGCTGCATTTGTGGCAGCGCAATCTTAAACAGCGATGAACAAACGCGCTGTGCGCCCATGATTGGCGGCAACGCCCGTGTCTATGGAGAACTCACCGGCAATGTAGTATGTCAGGGCGGTGCCGTGGTGCTGCCGGGTGTAAAACTTTACAATACCACGGCGGATTGCTTTGTCCTGAAAGATGATACTGTCAGTGTTGTGCCTGCCCAAAGGCCGGAAGTCACCACATCAAAAGAAACAAAACACCACGAAAATGAACGCTAAAACGAAAGGAAGATGCCTTTGACGAACACTCCCGAAACGCTCAACATTCTCACCCCTGATTTCCGGATGCCCGAACACTGCGGCGGTGACCGCTGGTCGATCCTGCATGGGGATTCTTTGCAGATCCTCCGCCAGTTTGTGCCGAACAGCTTCGATGCCATCATCACCGACCCGCCCTATGCCAGCGGCGGCAGCAGCCAGACCACCAAGAACCGCAGCACCAACGAAAAGTACAGCAGCATGAGCAAAGAAAAGGCGCTGCCCGACTTTGACAGCGACCAGATGGATCAGCTGAGTTGGATGTTCTGGACGGCGGCATGGCTGCAGGATGCCCGCCGCATTGCAAAGCCCGGTGCGCCTGTCTGCCTGTTCATCGATTGGCGGCAGCTGCCCGCCATGACGCTGGCCCTGCAGTGGGCGGGCTGGACCTGGCGCGGTGTAGCCGTGTGGGATAAAGTTGCCAGCCGCCCACAGAAAGGACGCTTTCGACAGCAGTCCGAGTACATTGTGTGGGGGTCGAACGGCAAAATGCCGCTTGAGAGAAATGTTGGGTGTCTGCCGGGCGTGTTCCGTTACCCGAACCCGCAGAACCGCATCCATGTCACCGAAAAGCCCTTGCAGCTTATGCGGGATGTGGTGCAGATCTGCGAACCGGGCGGGCGCATCCTTGACCCCTTTGCCGGGGCGGGCACCACCGTGCTGGCCGCTGTGCAGGAAGGCTATGAGGCTGTCGGCATTGAAATGTCGGACGCCTACTTCCAACGCAGCACTGAACGGCTGAAAACTGCCCTTGAATCCGAAGTGAATCAGAACTGATTCACTTTTGACCGTCAACTTGAAAATAGTGAATCAAATCTGATTCACTCCCGAAATTCAGAAAGGAAACACGAAAATGAAACGACCTTGGGCTTTTATCTGCGCCAGCGAGGGCGCGACATCCAAACACCTGCGCAACTATTGCCGCGAGGTGTACCTGCTGGGCTACCTGCCGGTATGCCCCAAATTGCAGGACAGCCAGTATTTGGTGCTGGAAGATGCCGTGGAACGCAGCGAGTACACCGCCATTGTGCGGGATAAGCTGCTGCGCTGCCCGATGCTGGTGGTCTGCAGCCGCAATCAGGATGCGACCACCAACGCGCAGATCGGTTTGGCGCAGAAATACAACCGTATTGTCACAACCTTGGACGGTTTGAAAAAAGCCGTTTCGGAGGGTGACGACCTTGTGTCATGAATTGCGCTGGGGGGCATGTTTGGCTAGCATAGCGTTTGGATATCCAAACGCACTTTTGAGGTGATCCCCAAACCCCCGATATGCGCAGACGCGGCCATGTGATCCCGCTGCGATTAAATGAGCGTGAATATCGCTATCTTTGCGAACAAGTTGAAATGAGTGGTTTGCCGAGAGAAGAATACCTGCGCACGCTCATTGCAGGCAAAGAAATCCATCCGCGCCCCTGCACGCACCATGCCGATCTGCTCCGCAAGGTGGCAGGGCTGTGCAACAATGCAAATCAGCTTGCCCACCGTGCCAACAGTACCGGAACAGCAGGGCAGGGGAGTGTGGATGAAATGACCCGGCTAACCCAAGAGGTCTGGCGGGAAGTAAAAGAAAACTGGTAAAGGAGTCACTATGAAAAATGGCTTACACATCCGTGATCCCTGTGCGCCGCCTTGACCGCACAGTGGACTATGTACAAAACAAAGCAAAAACGACACCGAAATCACTGGAAGAAGCTGTGGACTATGCGGCAAACCGGGATAAAACCGAATCAGCCTGTTTTGAAACAGGACTGGGATGCACAACCACCAGCGCCTTTGAAGATATGCGATTAAATACGCTTCGCTGGCACAAAGAAACCGGTGTGCAGGGATACCATCTTGTCCAGAGTTTTGCGGAAGGGGAGGTAACTCCGGAACTTGCGCACCAGATCGGTGTCGAATTTGCGGAACAGCTATTGCTTGGGAAATACCAAGCAATTGTGACAACGCATTTGAACACTAAGCATTACCACAACCACATTGTATGGAGCGCCGTCAGCTTGGAGGATGGAAAGAAGTACCACAGCAACAGTAAAAGTTACTATACCGAAGTACGCGCCCTTTCAGACGCGCTCTGCCAAAAGTATGAGCTTTCCATCATTGAAACACCGGAATCGCTGCGAGGAAAGCGGCAATATGAAAAGTGGAGGGCTGAGGAAAACAACCAACCCACATGGCGCACTGCCATCCGGCAGGATGTGGACGAAGCAATTCAACAAAGCCTTACATGGCGGCAGTTTCTTAGTGCAATGGAACGCAAAGGGTATGAGGTCCGCATGGGACGCAAGTATCCCGTTTTGCGTCCGCCCGGAAAAGTGCGCTTTGTTCGCTTCAAAACGCTGGGCAAGCGGTACACGCCAGAAGCCATCCAGACGCGCATCCTGTATCCACGAAGCTACCGCCCTTATGTTGAAAATCCACCAACAATCCAACCTGGCCGTCTGCGCAGCGGCAAGCCACGCCGCAAGTTGACTGGCCTGCGGGCGCTGTATTATCGTTACCTGTACGAATTGGGTGCGCTCCCTCGCAAGCCGCGCCGTCCAAGTTATGCGGTGCGGCAGGATGCCTACAAGTTAGACCAGCGCATCCGGCAGATGGAGTTTTTATCTAAGAACAACATTGACACGCTGGCACAGCTGGAAACCTACCGACAAGCCAAGCTGGGTGAAATTGTCCAGCTCACTGCAGAAAGAAAATCGCTGTATAAAACAAACCCGGACAGCCCACGCATCCAGCAAGTCAACACAGCCCTAAAGCAGCTTCGCCAAGAAGAACGCCTCTGCCGTAAAATCGCAGAACACTCCCTAGAGGTGCAGCAACACCTCACCGAAGCCCGCCGTGACCGTGCTGAACAACAACAGCGCGAACAGGAACGTGCGCGTGACCGCCGCCCCAACATTGATTTAACACTATAATTCGGAAAGGAAAATGCCTATGAAATATCCCAACAAAGACTACATCGAACACCTGCGCCGCAAGTACCCGCCCGGCACGCGGCTGCAACTCAGCTGTATGGAAGATGAGATGGCCGTGCCTCCCGGCTCTATGGGAACCGTTGATTTCATCGATGATGCCGGACAAATCCACATGAATTGGGACTGCGGGCGCAGTCTTGCCCTCATCCCCGGCGTGGACTCGTTCAGCCGCTTGCCCTCGCCCAAAGAAAAGGCCGGTGATGCCAGATGAATTACGGCTCTGAACCCGCAGACCAGGTCGTCCGCTACTCGCTGGAGGGTGCAGAGTTTGCCCTGCGCATCTCCGGCACCGCTGCGAAAAACTTCTTTATTTTCGCACAGGCAGTGCTGCACGACAGCAAAAAGACCCACGGCAAAACGCACCTAATCCGGTTGCTGAAAGAACAGAAACCGCTAAAATTTTTCACGGTGGACAAAGACCGTATGCATGATTTTGCCCGCGCCGCCAAAGCGCATGGGCTTCTGTTTTGCCCCATCCGTGACAAGATGGACCCCGACCACATTGAGATCGCCATTTTACAGGATGATGCCTCCAAAGCCAACCGCATCATCGATAAGCTGCAACTGGCTATTGTGGACACCGGCACGGCAGAACTTATCGACACTGTGCAGCAGGAGCGTGGTGAAACCGCTCCGGAAACCGAGCGCGTCCAGACCGAGGACGGTGCGGTAGATTTTGAGGTCGGCGCAGACGAGGAAAAGTTCAACATGGGTTTTCCGCAGGGCTCGGAGAACGCCAGTCCGTCCGAGCCTTTCTCCGACAGCAGCAAATCTTTTGCAAACTCGCCGTCGCCGCGCGCCGATCAGCTTCGGGCCAAGGGTGAGCTCCCCAGCGTGCGCATGGAATTGAGCGACATCACCGCCTACCTGCGCCGCAAGGTTGAGCCGCCGAAAGACCGTATGCCGAAGATGCCCGTAAAAATCAAGCGAAAGGAGAAAACACTGTAAATGGACTTGAACAAATATCTCAACAACGCCGCACCGTCAGAACCGCAGTATTCTAAGGAAGATTACGCTGCCATGAAGAAAACCGAGCGTGAAGCGGTTTGGGCGCAGGTGGATGCCCGCATGGGTGAGGTACTGGCAGATGCCCCGGCCTTGCAGGAATTTCTCAACTTCATGTCGCAATGCCGCAACTCGCTGCCGAACCAGCTTTTGCTCTCCGGCCAGAACGCCGACATCACGGACGCCCGCACATTCCAGCAATGGAAGGATGCCGGAAGGCATATCCGTACCGGCGAGGAAGGTTACACGGCCATTGTGGGGCAGGTGTACGAGAATAACGGCCGAAAGGCTTCCGGGTATAATATCGGCAAGGTGTTCGACATTACACAGACGCGCGGCAGACCGATACCGCCGCCCGCCGAATACCAAGTGGATGAACTGATCGCCGCGACCATTGAGAGCAGCCCAGTGCCGATTCAGATCTCGGACAGTCTGCCGGACGGCATCCAAGCGCAGTATGTTCCCAAGAACCGCACGATTTATGTCCGCAACGGCATGGATGCAGGCACGACGCTGTGCGCCATCGTCCGGGAATGCGCACAGGCAGATTTTCACAAGGATTACACCTACAACCGCCAAGCCTACGCTGCGCCGAGTTACTGTGCCGCCTACATGGTCGCGCATCGGTATGGGCTTGACACCACCGCTTTCAACTTTGACCGCGTGGTTGCCTTGTACGGCAATCTGGGCAAAGAACAGCAGCGGGGCTTTCTGTCGGATGTGAACACCGTTGGTGGTGGGCTGCTGCGCAGTCTGAGTCGCACGCTGGCTGTACAGACCCGCGAACCGCCCGCCGCAGAATACGCTGTTGCCGTGCCGTCCGCCAAGAAGCCTTCCCGCCAGCAGGAGCGCGGCTGATTGTTTTCCGTTTGTTTTCAAATGACGGATAGCTATTGCGGCGGTTCTATGATATGCTGTGAGCAAAGGATGGTGAAAAACAATGACAGAACGTAAAGTTAAACTTGACCGTGCCAACAAAAGCATCCTGCTCCGGGCGCTGGGCGATGTCTACTACGGACAGCGCGCCTACGGCGGCAGCACCGAAGTAACTGGGCGGCTGATCCTTCGGGTGAACGATCTGCCCGCGGGCGGCAAACTGACGCTGTCGGCGGCAGAGTATCGGCTGGCAAAAGCAGCGCTCAACCAACTGCGTACCCAGCGCTTGGCTGAGGGCGGCTATACCGATGCCGTGGATGACGCACTGACCCGGCTGCTGCACGCGCACACGCCGCTGTTTATCTGGTGAATCCGACTATGACATGGGAAAAATTCTGGTCGATCATTGACCGAGTCCGCGCCCAAGCAGATATGCAGGATGAAGCGTCCGTGAAACAGTTCCTTTACACGGAACTTATCAACTTGCCGCAGGATGAACTGCTCGGCTTTGATTGCGCATGGCAAAGCTATCGCAATAAAGCCAACTTTCCCAGAATGGTCGCAGCAGCCTGCATCATCAATGACGGCAGTTCGGATGACAGATTTACCGATTTCCGTAACTGGCTGATTATGCAGGGGTACGATGCCTATCGGCAGGCGATGATTGACCCCGATAACCTCGCGGCACTCAACATTCCGTTCCGAGATACTGAGTGGATGGGATGCGGGAATGTGGCGTGGTATGCTTATGCAGGGCAGAAGCTGCACACCTATTTTGAAAAGGAAGGAATTGCCGCCAAGTTATTCCGAAAGTATCCGGCTCTGCTGAAATCGTCTGCCGATTTACATCAGGCAATCATGCAGGAGCAGCTTGCGCCGTGTCGTGCGCCGGAAACCGAATGGGAACGACAAATGCTGCGAACGGAAGTCAAGCACTACATAGATACCAGTGGGCTGGCGTACAGCTACAACGAATTCTATACTCAAAATATGCCGGATAAGGTTGCATGGAAAACGCTGCAAAGCGATTTGTTTGCAAATCTGCCGCAAATCAAGGCGGAACGTATGCCGCAGGACTTTTCCGCAGTTTTGCCGAAGTTGTGGAGAAAACGTCAGGCATGGGATGCCGAGCGTACAAAACGCCCGCCCTACCGCGGCGAAGAAAGGTAGCTCACCACGCCGGGAAGAAAGAATCCTTGGTGGGTATGGCTGCTGCCGCTGCCCATTGTATGGTGGGCGGCGTTGGCGGTGGCTTGCCGTTGGCAGCCGGGCATGAAGATAACGGCTCTGCTGGATGCGCTGAACAGCGCACTGGCAGAGCCGTTTGCGTTGGCGTGGAGTCAAGACAGCCCACGCTTTTTGCTGGTGTTTACGGTGGTTTATGCGGTAGCGGTTATCGTGGCCGTGACGGATCAGAAGAACACCCGCCCCGGTGCGGAGCATGGCTCGGCGGCGTGGGGCGATGTGTTCCGCTTGAACAAGTTCTACATGGACAAGCGAGGACCGAACCTGCTGCTGACCCAGCATTTCCACATTGGAATCGACGGCTACAAACATAAGCACAACACCAACATCCTGATTGTCGGCGGCTCCGGTGCAGGCAAAACGCGCACCTACGGTGTGCCGAATGTACTGGAATGTGCCTGCTCTATGGTAATTACAGATCCAAAAGCCGAAATTTTGCGTAAGACCGGCAATTTGTTAAAAGAAAAGGGCTATGAGGTTATCGTGTTCGACCTCATAAATCCCGCTGCATCGTTCTGTTACAACCCGTTTGTGTATGTGCATGATGACCGTGAAGTGCTGACTTTGATAGAAAATCTGATTCAAAATACCACGCCATCACATTCAAAAAGCAGCGACCCCTTCTGGGAAAAATCCGAGACCGCCCTGCTGCAAGCCCTTATGTTGTACCTACTGCACGAGACCCCGCCCGAAGAACAAAACTTCCCGATGGTGATGGAAATGATAGCCGCCGCAGAAGTCCACGAGGACGATGACAACTACCAATCCCCGCTGGACATCTTGTTCGAGCGCTTGGAAATGCGCGAACCCGACAGCATTGCCTGCAAGCAATACCGCATTTTCAAACAAGCGGCTGGCAAAACCGCAAAATCCATCCTTGTCAGCGTAGGCGTTCGCTTGGCAGCTTTCAATCTGCCGTCCATTGCCAAGCTGACCATGACGGACGAACTGCATTTGCAGGAGTTGGGCGAACGCAAGATCGCGCTGTTCTGCTGCATCCCGGATTCGGACAAATCCCTCAACTATCTGGTCGGTATGATTTATACCCAGCTAATCCAGACGCTGTACCGTCAAGCGGACCGCGTACATAAAGGACGCTTGCCTGTGCCGGTGCATTGCCTTATGGACGAGTACGCCAACATTTCCTTGCCGAAAGACACCTTTTTGTCTGCCCTTGCCACCATGCGTTCCCGTGCTATTTTCTGTTCGATTATTGTGCAGAATATGGCGCAGTTAAAGGCTATGTACAAGGATGATTGGGAATCGCTCGTCGGTTTGTGCGACGAGTTTCTCTACCTCGGCGGCACTGAAAAAGAAACCCACAAGTATGTTTCGGAACTGCTGGGCAAGGAAACCATTTCCACCACCAGCTACAACCAAAGCAAGGGGCGCAGCGGCAGTTACAGCATCAACCACCAGCAATCCGGGCGCGACCTTATGACCCCGGACGAAGTGCGGCTGCTGGATAACAGCAAGTGCATTTTGTTCATCCGAGGGGAGCGCCCTGTGGTGGATTTCAAGTATAATCTGCTCAAACATCCGAACATCCGCTACACCGAGGACGGCGGCGCTGCCCCTTACGATTACACTGCCGCTGACAACGCGTTGGACGATCTGCCCGGCGCACCCGAAAATTACGAACTGATGGACATGGACGATTTTCTGCCCGAAGAGCCGGCTGAAATCCGCCCGTCCATACAAAGAATTCGGAGGTCTACATGAAGCTGAATCATAACAAAAAATACGTGAAAATTTCTCTCAATTTGTTTGCGCTGTACGCCGTGCTGGTGTGCGGCAGTGTTTTTGCCCTGCCTGCCTTTGCCGCCAGTGACCCGTTGGCGGTCGTGGAGAATCTCTCCACGTTCATCTTTTCGCTGATCCGCGCGGTGGGTCTTATCCTGCTGGGGTGGGGCATCGTGCAGGTCGGCCTGTCCTTGCAGAGCCACGACCCCAGCCAGCGCAGTCAAGGCTTTTTGACGCTGGCGGGCGGGCTGGTGATTACCTTTGCCAAGGAAATCCTCGACATCATCACCGCGTGAGGGCCGCACCAAGAGGAAAGGCGGTGATGCCCTGTGGGTGAGTCATGGATCGTCAGCAACTTAAACGCCGCGCTCTCCACATGGAATGACAAGCTGGCGGAGATTTGGTCGCTGCTGACCGAAAGCCCGCAGACATTCAAGGGCGGGCAGGTCTGGGGCGTGATGACCGGCATCCACAGTGCCTTGCAGGCAATCGGCTATGGGCTGCTCGTGCTTTTTTTTGCAGTGGGCGTTATGAAAACCTGCGGCAGCTTTGTGGAAGTGAAAAAGCCCGAACACGCCCTCAAACTGTTCATCCGCTTTGCACTGGCAAAAGGCGCGGTGACCTACGGGCTGGAATTGATGCTGGCGGTGTTCTCCATCGTGCAGGGCATGGTGTCTACGATTATTACCCAATCGGGCAGTTCCGGTATGAGCAGCGTATCGCTGCCGCAGGAGTTGATCGACGCCATAAACAACGTGGGCTTTTGGGATAGCATCCCGCTGTGGGCGGTTACGCTGATCGGCGGGCTGCTGATTACAGTGCTGTCGTTCACGATGATTCTGACCGTCTACGGCAGAATGTTCAGCCTGTGGATGTATGCCGCCATTGCACCGATACCGCTGTCCACATTCGCGGGTGAGCCTACAAGCAGTGTGGGTAAAAATTTCATCCGCAGTTACGCAGGTGTATGTTTGCAGGGCGTGGTGATTGCCTTGTCCTGCATCATTTTCTCCGCCATCTCGTCCAGCCCACCCGCCGTGGATACCGGTGCATCCGTTGTCACCGCTGTTTGGACCTATGTCGGGGAACTGGCATTCAACCTGCTGGTGCTGGTCGGAGCCATTAAGGGCTGTGACCGCATCGTGAAAGAGATTATGGGATTGTAAAGCAAAAGCGACGCACCATTATGGTGCGTCGCAAATATTATGCCTGATGATAGAGAATCCATTCCAGCAAATCCGCTGCCTTTGCACGACCGCTTGCAATTTGCAAAATAATGTCAATCAGTTCTTCCTGCGTGTAGTCAAGTTCAATTCCGTTAATTGCCAGAAAAACCAGCATAACGTGGGCACCGATGCGCTTGTTGCCATCTACGAATGGGTGATTGCAGACTAAGCCAAATCCAAGCTGTGCCGCCTTTGCCTGCACGGATGGATATAAATACTGCCCACCGAATGTGGCAAAAGGCGCATTCAAAGCAGATTCCAATAATCCATCGTCACGGACACCGGCAGTACCGCCAAATGTCTCCAACAGAGCATTATGCAGCCTTAAAACCTGTTCCTTGCTCAGCGTTTTCATTTGGCAAGTACCTCATAGGCTTGCTTGTTCTTGGCAATCAGGCGCTTGGAGATTTCAAGAATGTCCTCGTCTTTAGCCTGTTGCTCGTCCTCGACTTGGCTGAACTCCATAAGGACATAACGCGGGACATTATTCTTTAAGATGACCGCCGCGCCGTTCTCGTCAACCATCCGTGCTACACGGGAAAAATTCTGGTTGGCCTCCGTGATGGATACAAGATTGTCTGTGTTAATAACCATAATTCAACGCCTCCTTTGAGTATAGTATACACGAATTATAGGATAAATTCAACCTATTTATTAAAGAAGGAAGGAATGCAGTATAGAAATCAAAATACCGAAAGAAGTCCGCGACTACCACGAAAACATCTTTTTCGGGCTGAATACGCGGCAGTTCATTTGCTCGGTGCTGGCGGTCGGTGTTGCCGTAGGCATTTACTTTTCCTTGCAGCCGTATGTCGGCACCGAAGAAATTGGCTGGATGTGCATCTTGGGCGCTGCGCCGTTTGCCGCCTGCGGCTTTTTCACCTACCACGGTATGACCGCCGAACAGGTGCTTTGGGCGTGGTTCAAGTCTGAAATTCTTTGCCCGAAACGCCTTATTTTCAAATCCGACAGCTACTATTACGAAGCCATGCAGCCCGCCATCCGCGCGGGCATGAAACGAAAGAGAGGTTTGCCTATGAAGAAAAACATCCATAACAGCGAGGAAACCGCTTGATTAAAACCCTGTCGAAAGCGCAGAAGATGGAACGCGAAAAGTTCCGTATTCCGCGCAGTGTACAGGATGCCATTCCCATCCGCCGCATTTTTGCAGATGGCATTTTCCAAGTCGGCAACCAGTATTCCAAAACATGGTCGTTCACCGACATCAACTATGCTATCGCCGGCAAAGAGGACAAAACGTCCATGTTCCTTGACTACTCGGAACTGCTCAACGCTCTCGACTCCGGCGCATCGGCCAAAATCACGATTTATAACCGCCGCATCAACAAGGCCGAGTTCGAGCGCAGCGTCCTGCTGCCCGACAGGGATGACGGCTTGGACGAATACCGACACGAATTCAACCGGATGCTGACCGCACAGGTCACCGGCACCAGCAACAGCATCGTGCGGGAACGCTACCTGACCGTGAGCGTGGTAAAACGCAATGCAGATGAAGCCCGCAGCTATTTTGCCCGCGTCGGCACGGATCTGGTGACACACCTTGCCCAGCTTTTCTCGGTGGCGCAGGAGTTGACGCTGACCGAGCGCCTGCACATTTTCCGCGACTTTTTCAAAGCAGGGGAACAGGCTGCAGCAGAGTTCAATATCCACGAACATTCCAAGCGCGGGCAGCATTTCAAGGACTGGTTCTGCCCTGACAGCATGGAGTTTGCCGCCGACCATTTCAAGCTGGATGCCCGTTATGGTCGGGTGCTGTATTTGCAGGACTACGCCAGCTACATCAAGGACAGCTTTGTGTCGGAACTCTGCGACCTTGACCGCGATTTGATGCTGTCCATCGATATCCTGCCGGTGCCTACGGATGAGGCCGCCCGCCAGCTGCAAAGTACACTGCTGGGCGTGGAAACGAATGTCGCCAACTGGCAGCGCCGCCAGAACGCCAACAACAATTTTACCGCGACAGTGCCTTACGATATGGAACTCCAGCGCAAGGAAACCAAGGAGATGCTTGATGATCTGACCACCCGCGACCAACGAATGATGTTCGGGCTGGTGACGCTGGTGCATCTGGCTGACAGCAAAGAGCAGCTCGACAGCGACACCGAAACGCTCTACTCCACGGCGCGCAGGCACCTGTGCCAGCTTTCGACGCTGCGCTGGCAGCAGAAGGACGGTCTGGACACGGTGCTGCCGTATGGTCTGCGAAAAATCCAAGCCCTGCGCACGCTGACCACCGAAAGCACCGCTGTGCTGATTCCGTTTCGCGCGCAGGAAATCATGCAGTCGAATGGTCTGTACTACGGGCAGAACGCCGTCAGCAAGAACATGATCGTGGCGGATCGCCGCTTGCTGCTCAACGGCAACAGCTTCCGTTTGGGCGTTTCGGGTTCCGGCAAGAGTATGAGCGCCAAGGAAGAAATCGTGCAGATCGCGCTCTCCACCGAGGATGACATCCTCATTCTCGACCCAGAGTCCGAGTTCGGCTATCTGACCGAAGCCCTCGGCGGCGTGGTGATCCGCATCTCGGCTACATCCGATACCCACATCAACGCGCTGGACATGGATCGCGCCTACGGCGATGAGCGCAACCCCATCGTCAGCAAGTCGGAGTTTGTGCTGTCGCTGTTCGAGCAGCTCATCGGTGACGGCATGGTGACGGCGAAAGAAAAGTCCATCCTCGGTCGCTGCACCGAACAGGTGTATTTGCCCTACATCCGCAACGGTTATAAAGGCACACCGCCCACGCTGCAGGACTTTTATAGGCTGCTCCAGATGCAGCCCGAACCCGAAGCACAGGGGCTGGCGCTGGCCAGCGAGTTATTTATTACGGGCACGCTGAATACCTTCGCCCAGCGTACCAACGTGGACACCAACGCCCGGATCATCGACTACGACATTCGGGAATTGGGGGAACAGCTCATGCCGCTGGGAATGCTGGTGACACTGGACGCCATCTACAACCGGGTGATCCGCAACTGGAAAAGCGGCAAAACAACGTGGATTTTTTGCGATGAGTTTTATGTTTTATTCCGCTATGAGTACAGCGCCAACTTCTTCTACAAGCTGTGGAAACGCATCCGCAAGTATAACGGGCTGATTACAGGTTTAACCCAAAATGTGGAGGAGCTGCTGCGCTCCGACACTGCCCGCCTGATGCTGGCCAACTCGGAATTCCTGGTGCTGCTCAACCAGAGCGCCACCGACCGGGAGGAACTGGCCAAGCTGCTGAACATCTCGGACACGCAGCTGGGGTACATCACCAACGTGCCCGCCGGCTGCGGCCTCATCCGCTGCGCCGGCAGCATTGTGCCGTTTACCAACAGTTTCCCCAAGAACACCCGGCTCTACCAGCTTATGACCACCAAGCCGGACGAAGCGCTGCGGTGAAGCGGCAAAATAAAAGCAGAGGGCCGCCCGGCCCTCTGCCAATTACTTATTCGGATTGTGCTTTCGCGGCCCGTTTCGGCTGGGTCAGCGTGTAGCTTTCGGCAATCAGTTGGAACACCTGTTCCTCGGTCATACTGCCGTCCAGGATGATGCTGACCCAATGGCGCTTGTTCATGTGGTGGGCGGGAACCACGGCGGGGTAGGTGCTTTTCCAGAAGTCGCCCCACTGCGGCTCCGCCTTTACGTTAACCCACAGATGCCCCTGCCGCTCAAAGAGAAAAGCATAGGTCTTGTGGTTGGTCTTGTGGCGCATGGCCGTCCAGTTGGGATCGTCAAAGGGGTAATCTTCATAGCTGTCCGGCAGCCCCATGCAAAGCCGGATGACATCGGCGCGGGTATCCATTTTAGTACCGCTCCCGGCGCATCATCCAGTCCTCGCACAGGAAATGCGCCGCTTCCAGCGTTTTGGCCACGCAAGAGAAAAACTCCCCGCGCTCGGTACAGTAGTCATATTGAACGCCGCCCACGACAGTTTTCCAACGTTCCTGCCCCGGCAGCAGCAAGGCGATCTCCACAACCAACACCCCTGGCATAGATTTGCCGCGCCGGCACAACCCGTCGCGCAACGATTCCTATCTTACCACAAGATATCCAAAACCACCATAGAGGAAACAGCCAACCTGAAAAGGGCGAAAAAAGCCCATGGTGAGCCGCAAATCATGGCAGACGGCGGCTGGAGGTTTGTTGCAGGCTGGTCTCAAAGCAAATCCCCAAAGCTCATCTGCCCGTCGGTGCTGTGGCGCTCCAGCAGCGGCGGCGGGGCGGCCAGCAGGTGCAGAGCCGATTCGGCGTCGGTCAGCCAGGGGCGGATCTGGTCGCGGCGCAGGATCAGCGGCATCCGGTCGTGGATGCCGTGCATCGAGGCATTGGGCGTGGTGGTCAGAATCACAAACCGATTGGCCCCATCCACATTGTCATACAGGCCCGCCAGGTAGAGCGGCTCGCCAGGCAGGGCGAATTGGTACTTGTGGCGGGCGGCATCCCACTCGTAAAACGAGGTGGCCGGGATGACGCACCGCTGCGCCGCCATGCTGCGGCGGAACATTGGCTTTTCGCAGACCGTCTCGGCGCGGGCGTTGATCATCAGGCCGCCCTTCCAGCCGGGGATGCCCCAGGTTTGCAGGTCGGCCACTACCTTGCCGCCGTTGGCGATCAGCACCGGCGCGGCGGCGGTAGGCATCACGTCGCCAAAGCGGAAATCCTGCGCCCGATCTCCGCAGCGGCGGCGGACATCCTGCAGAATACGCCGCAGGTCGGCATTTTGAGGTTCTGTGAACTGGTAACGCCCGCACATGGTTATCCCTCCTCGATCTGCTCTTTATCGTTATAGAGTTGAATGCCGATGACTGCCGAAATCGGTATCTTCTCGCCGCCCACCAGTAAAAGCGCGCCGCCAAACTCGTCGATCTTCCGCACCTTGCCCTTCGCCGTCACATACGCCCCGCCCTGTTTTTTGGCATCGGGCTGGAACCAGGTGACGGCAACCACGGGTGGCGTCCCTGCATCCAGCAGCATCTGCACCCGCAGTAGCTGCCGCTCCAACAGCGCCTGCTCATCCTCGGCCAGTTCCCGCTGGGCGTCGGTCAGCCGGGCGGTCTCCCGCACGGCATCGTCATAGCCTGTGAGCGCCGCGAAAGGTGAAAACTGTGCCGCTCGTTCCAGGCGGCCCATCCGCGGATGGGTTTGCGAAACAGGGTGCGGCAAATGAATGATCTCGTCATAGCGGTGAAAATGGTTCATAGCATCCCCTCACGCCTTATGCCCGCCGATCTGGTTGTTGCGGGTCATGGCGGTGGCGTCCTCCTGCAAATCCATGCCCTTTACCAAGGCGTTTTTGCCGAATTTCCTCTTGATGGACAGCGCCGCCTGCTGGATTCGGCTTTCCCTCTCCAGCCGCGCCTGTTCGGCAAGGCGCTCCTGCTCCAGCTTGGCGTAATCGGTGAATAAATCCAACTGCTCTACCTCCGGCACGGGCAGTTCCTCCTGCCCGACCAGGATGTGCAGCGCCACAATGTTCACCCGGCGCACCAGCAGGGCCGGGTTCACAATGCGGTCGAACAGCGCCATGGCAGCGTCCAGAATGACCTTGGCCGACTGCGTCCGCCGCCCCAAATGCCGGGTGCCGTGGGCGTGCTTGGGAACCTTGCGACCATAATGGTCGGTGGTGACGGGGCCGGTGTATCGAATGCCGGGCGTCGTCAGGCTGGCGGTATCGTACCCGATGGTCAGGTCGATCTGGTCGGTCACCAGCCCCTTATCCACCAAATTCAAAATCAGTTCTTCCGCCATTTCCCGCACCACCAGCCGGGCCTTTTCATAGGGGTAGGCGGCGGTCAGCACCTGGCCGGAGCCGAGGGAGCTGCTCTCCGGCTTATACGCCTTGATGTCGGCAATCGTGGTCGGCTCCCAGCCCCAGGCATGGTCGATGAGCAGCTCGGCGTTGACGCCGAAGGTCTTGTACAGCAGGTCCTCGTTGTAGTATTCCCGCGGCCCGCCGCAGGAACACAGCGCAATATCGCCCATCGTGTTCAGCCCCAACTTTTGCAGCCGCCGCTCGTAGCCGCGGCCCACCCGCCAGAAGTCGGTCAGCGGGGTGTGTCCCCACAGCGTTTGGCGGTAGGTCTGCTCGTCCAGTTCGGCGATGCGCACCCCGTCTTTATCGGCGGGAACGTGCTTGGCCACAATGTCCATGGCGGCCTTGGCCAGATACAGGTTGGTGCCGATGCCCGCCGTGGCCGTGATGCCGGTGGTGTAAAGGATCTCCCGGATCATGGTGGTCACCAGCTCGTGGGCCGTCATGCGGTAGAACGGGAGATAGTGCGTCAGGTCGATGAAAACCTCGTCGATGGAATAGACGTGGATGTCCTCGGGCGCCACATACTTGAGATAGATCTGGTAGATGCGGGTGCTGTACTCGATGTAGGTCGCCATGCGGGGCGGCGCAACGATGTAGCCCAGTTCCAGCGACAGGTCTTTTTGCAGGGCGGCGGCGTCAAAGCTGGAGGAGGCAAACGACCATTTTCCGTCCGCCCCGCGCACGGCCTTGTGGGCGCGGACGGCATCGGCCAAACGCTGGCGGTTGACCTCCCGGACTTTTTGCACCACCTCAAACAGCCGCGGGCGGCCAGGAATGCCGCAGGCTTTCAGGCTGGGCGACACCGCCAGGCAGATGGTCTTTTCGCTGCGGGTCACATCCGCCACCACCAGGTTGGTGGTGAGGGTGTCCAGCTTGCGGCTGACGCACTCCACGCTGGCGTAAAAGCTTTTGAGGTCGATGGCGGCGTAGATGTGTTGGTTTTCTGCCATAGCGGCCGCCCTCCAGTCTTACACGGTTTTCTCGACGAACCAGCGGCCCACCCGCCCCGAAAACAGCGGATCCACCCGCTCAAAAAACAGATGCTTTTCTTCGCCGCGGATGACCACGGTGTAACAGTCGCCCCGGCAGTCGCAGCCCAGCGTGCCGGCGGGGCGGAAATCCCGCACCGCGTCGATGGCAAAGGTGCGGCCATCCGCCCAGGTGATGGCGCGGGGCTGCATATACCCGGTGGCGTCAAACTCCGAGGTGACTTTTACATACACCCGTTGCGGGGTGGGCCGCTGGGCGGCGCGGCGTTTGGCGGGATTCAGAGCGTCCATGGCGGCCTCCCGAAAATTATTAACAACCAACGGTTGTTAAAGCTTGCCTTTATGATAGCACAAACAACCGCCCGATGCAAGAGGGCTTTTGGACTTTCCGATTTGAAAGTCCGAAGAATGACATGATGAGAGAAGGAGCTGATACGGATGAAAGAGATCAAACAGAAGCCGGCTGGAGGAAAGCCGAAAATAGCGGATGCCGCCCGTGTTCCCAAGGCCGTGGTGAAAGCGGCGTGGCTGCAAGCCAGAGAGGCGGCGCGGGCCGGGGAAAAGCAGGTTGTTGGCGGGAAGGACGGAGCATATTCCGGTGCGGCGGATACTGGGGAAAAAGGCGCGGATAAGTTGGTAAGCACTGGAGAAAGGGTGACCGAATTGGCCTACCGAGGTGGACGAAAGCTGGCGGAACGCTCTGCCGGGCAGCGGCGGGAGCGGGCCAAAGCGGCGCAGACCGGTGGCGAAGCAGCACAGCGCCACGGTGCAGGGGAAACGATAGCGCATACAAGCACGATTGAAGCCTCCAGGCCCCCACAAACCCGCGAGGCTGGCCGTGTGTCGGACGAGAACCGCCCGGCAGGGGCACGGCCCCAGCAGAGAGAATCCCGCGCCGTTGGCCGAGCCAAGCCCATCAAACCGGGCCGGGAAATGAAACAAGGTGCGCCCGGCCCCAAAACGACTGAGCAGGCCGGGAAAGCCCGTCAGGCGGTGCAAGCGGCTGCCCGGAACGGCCAGGCCAAAGCCCGGTTTACCCAACGCGCACAGCAAACGGCAAAAAGAGCCGTCGACACAACCAAACGTGCAACGGACGCTGCCCGTGCCGGGATGCGTGCACTTGTGGAGGCCCTGCACAGCTTACTGATTGCCTTGGCCGCAGGCGGCAGTGTGGCGGTACTGATCGTGGTGCTGATTTGCCTGATCGCCTTTGTCGCCGGATCGGCCTACGGTATCTTCTTTGCCGCTGAAGCCCCCGGCGAGGACGCGTTCACCGTACAGCAGGCGGTGGAGCAGTTGGGCGGCGAATACCGCGATTACTTACAACAAATAGAATCCACCATGCCGCACGACCGCCAGGAAATCAAAGCCAACGACGATGTGTACTACATCCGTTGGCAGGACGTCCTGGCGGTCTTTTCTTCTTATGTGTCGGGTGCGGAGGACGGCGCGCCGGTGGCCTATCTGGACGAGTCGCGCCTGCAGCAACTTCGCCAAACCATGTGGGATATGAATGAGGTTGCATACTCCACCTATACCGAGACAGTGGAGATCGAAGCGGACGAACCAGCCGGCGATGAAAACACGGACAGCGGGGATTCCTCCAAAAATCCCGGCGAGGATACAGAAAGCGGCAACGGAACCGAATCCGCTGCCGCCAAAACCGTCACACAGACGGTGCTGTTGATTGAACTGACACACAAAACGCCGGACGAGATGGCGCAGGACTATGCCTACACCGCCCGCCAGCAGGAATATCTCGACCTGCTCCGCGCGCCAGAATACGAAACCCTGTGGGCCGAATTGTTGGGTGGGTTTCTGTCCGGCGGTGGGGAGATTCTGGCCCCTGCCGGTGCCTGGCAAAGCACCGGCCCGCTGCAGTGGCCGCTGCCGATTACGGGCAGCATTACCTCGCCGTTCGGCTACCGCACCGATCCCATCACCGGCGAGGTCAGCTACCACAGCGGCACCGACATTGCTGCCCCCGCAGGCACGCCCATCCTGGCCGCCGCCGATGGTACCGTCATAGTCGCCAACGGCGTGGACAGTTGGGGCGGCAGCTATGGCTACTACGTCAAGCTCGACCACGGCGGCGGCCTGCAAACCCTCTACGCCCACTGCCAAACCATCTGCGTCACCGCAGGCCAGCAGGTGCAGGCCGGGCAGGTCATTGGCTACGTAGGGCACACAGGGCGGGCCACAGGGGATCACTTGCATTTTGAAATTGTGGAGAACGGCCAGCGGCAGGGGCGCCCCTCCTAGGATACCCTAAACGCCAATAACGGTAATTTTTACGGAGAGAGTGGCCCGGGGATTGACTCTATATGCTACGAAAAGGTTGGGGGAAGATTATCCGTTCAATTATTAAGACGGAATTATAAATTGGCAAAAAAGTTTTTGCTTACTAACTCTACAGTTATTTGAAGTGCTAAAACCGACAGGTGAATGGTAAAAGAGAAGAAAAATGCAAATGTAATTTGCGTATTAAAAATGAGAAGAATCAATAAAAAGAAGAGAATTTCGCTGAAAAGAATCTTACGGGCCATCTTTTTGTAATGTAATGCCTCTAAATCATCTAAGGGTTTATTAGTGGCAGATACTGGAGAAAAGTAGTAAATTATGCAGGTTGATATGCAGGGAAATACCAAGTGGTAAAAATGAATAGTTGTATCCGCAGGATAGAGTACGACAAAAAGAAATGTAAATGCTGATATGAGATAGCAACCGATTTTTGTTTTGGCGTGAAACCCACCAGCATAGATTCGCAAAGGCAAATAAAGAATAAGGAACAGCAAACATCTCGGAACGCAATTAAACACAAAGCCTAGAAAGAGAAGTGTTCCCCAGGTAAGAAGATTAAAGAAAAGATAATCCAAAGCCCAAATATATAGAGAAACATCGGCGCTGGGGATAAGACCTAAATGTATCCAAATCCGAACGATAGAAATGCTTGCTTTCATGAGTGATTTCTCTTAAAGCGATTAGCGGTATCGGGAATTCTAGGCTGATAGCCGGGCCCCATACAGGTTGAATTAACACTAATAATAACAAAGGCGCTGGCCAAAGTCAGGCAACCCTTCATTATCGCGCGGAAAGACTTTCTAAGAGACAATTTCATAACGTCCATCTCCTACAAAACTTATAATATGCTGACATTATAGAACGATCGGTAACGAAACAGAAAAAAGTTTGACCAAAATGCAGGTTTCTTTGACTGAAATGAAAAATAGGGGGGGGATGTATACTCTAATATACGTATTGAGACAAATAAGATCACTATAATTTCTTTCGCGGGCAAACGGTTGCTGCTAATATTAAAATGAATTATCAGCTTATTTTGAAGGATATAAGTGTGCTTTAAAGTTGATGGGGTACAAAATGGATATCTGCCAAGTTGCTGCTTTGCGCATAAGAAAAATGAGATTAGAAAAGAATATGACCATAGATGATCTTGCTGAAAAGTGTGATGTCTCTACACAAACAATCAAACTTATTGAAGCGGGAAGAAGAAATTTTAAAATAAAAACTTTGTATACAATAGCAAACTCTCTAAATGTCAGTAGTGATTATTTAATTGGCCGTATAGATACTCCAGTTCCAGAAAGTACAGTAGTAGGGAATTTGATATCAGAGTTAACAACAGAGGAAGTGATTTATCTGGTTTCAATACTGTCAAGGTATGTGGAAATTTTAAAGAAGGCAGGGACTGATCGTAATGAAAATAGTAGTGTGTGATGATGATGCCCTGGTTTACGAGCAGATGAAAAACATAATTGCGTCATACTCGATTGTGAAGAATGAAAATTTGGAGTTGACGTTTTACCAAACCGTAGAGGAATTGCTACACGCAAAGCATAAGTACGATATTCTCTTTTTGGACATCCGATTTAATAATTGTGATATTGGAATAGATGTTGCAAAAAAGCTTAGGAAAGCAGGAAATACATCACTAATTATATTATTGACGTCTTTGCATTCAAAAGCGATAGAAGGATATGAGATAGGGGCATATCGATATATTGTAAAACCTATTATTAAAGAGAAAATGTATGCGGTTTTAGATGAAGCGATTTCTTCAATCCGTAGCAATTATCGAGTGATTTTGGTTAAAGATATGTATAATACCGTAGTAGTCAAGATACAACAAATCCTGTACATTTATTCGAATGCAAGAAAAAGATGTCTAGTTACATTAGACGGTGAAATAGAGACATGGGAACAACTAAAAAGTATTTACGAAAAATTGCCACAAGAACAATTTGCATATGCACAAAAGGGATTTGTTGTAAATTATAAAATGATAAAAAAATTGAATAAAACGGGCGTCGAATTGGTAAATGGAGAAAACGTTCCAATTAGTCGTGGTATGAAAAACGAATTCTTTGCAAATTATTTTGAATTTTTAGGGAAATAAAATGATTGATGCCAGTATTGCATTGCTAAAGTGTGTTATTGATTACGGATTATGCATCTGGGCCTTTTCATGGTTTGCAAAACGCAAAAGTGAAAATAGGGCTCTTTTTTTAGGAAGCATATTTTTGTCTTCACTTTTTCTTTTTGGAATTAATATGCTAGAAATTCCGTGGTTAAATACAATAGTATCTGCGTTTACTTTATTAGTATTATTTCTTGTTGTTTTTTATACACGTTGGCAACAAGCTTTACCTTTGGCACTTATATTGGTGACATTATGCGTTATTTGCGAATTCACACCACCATTAATTATGTCTGCTCTTATAGGAAACAATCTTGCGCAGACAATCGAAATAACGATTGACGCAGCTGCATTCAACTTGATTGCTAGCGGAATTTTTTATATTGTTTTACGTGTGGGACGTTTCATATTAAACCGAATTTATGGGGAAAAGACCCCTATTTACACTAAGAATAATGGATGGGCATCGATATTTCCGATTGTTTCAATCGTGTTTGTATATTATATTGTATATATGGGAGCGGTTGCTAATACATCGCAGACCACAATGATGGGCGGAATTCTATACGCATTTATATTAATCTCAAACATATGTTTTTTCCTAGGAGAAGTTGCGACAGAAAAAAGATATCTTACGGCAGAAGAATACAAACAGATGATGTTTGAACAGGAAAAAACGGAAGCTGTTATGAATTTGCAAGAACAACATCTAAAAGAAATGAAAGGGCTAATTCACGACTTCGAAGCACAGCTTAATGGACTGCAACTGCTGGCTCGAGAAAATAAAAGTGAGGCCTTCAAAAAGAGTATTGAGGAAGTTCGAGAAAGCATACAGGAAAGGAACGATTTCTATTTTGTGGAATCAAAAGCACTTCAATTAATTTTAAATCAAACGAATGAGCTGTGTATAAAGTATGGGATTGAATTCTGCGCAGATATTCGGTACGGGAACTTTCTTTTTATGACTTTCCCAGATGTGTTTTCTTTATTTGAAAATGCACTATGCAATGCTGTAAATGCCTGCCTTCAACTAGGTGAAGAGGAGAAGAAACGGATTGAATTGAGAGTATTTCGGCAACATGAGCAAATAGTAGTTTTGCTGGCAAACACATATAATAAAGCTAATACACGTTCAAACACATACGCATTACATCCACATCATGAACATGGATATGGAATACAAAACATTAAAAGAGTAATTAGAAAATACAATGGTACATATTTGGTAAAAAAGGAAGATGTCTATAAATTAATGATTTCTTTTCCATTGGATGTGGGTAATGTTAAGATTTGAAATTGATCAAAGCGGATACCGCCCGCCTAGCAAAGAGCGGTTCCGCCAATCCTCAATGTGGATATACGCTTTCTTGTTCGGTTCACTAATGGTGGATGGTGACACTTTGCTTCCTCATAGTGCCTCGGTAACATTCCCTCCACGTGCTGGACGGATATGCCAGCCAATACATCTCAATGAGAGCCTCTCCCGCGCTGCTTTCACGGCGGCGATACCGCTCAATGATTGCAGTCTCAAAGGAGATGCCCTTGAGCTTGGGCACCTTGAGGGTGATATCTCCGGAAGTGGTGGTGAGATTGCGGTTGTAGTGGCCGCTGCGATACCCCTGACGCTGCTCATTACGCTCATACCGGGCAGCTTGGGTCAGCTTGTTGGCCTCCGCCTCCAGCAGTTCGTTGAGCGTCTCCTCTACACTGCCTCGTACGAGTTCTTTGAGTTGCCCCTTGATTACTTCCTCGTTTAGCTGTACAATCTTCTCAGGCATGGTTTGCTGTCTCCTTTCGAATGGTGTGTCGTAACTTCATTCTACCAGAGTTCTGCAAACCATGTCTCTTTTTATTCTCTTCTCAATTTGCGAAACTTATTGTACATTATCTCCAGACTGTAGCCGATTTATGCACAGACCGACGGCTATTCGGGGCACCACTGTCCGGGTTTTCTGACCCGTGGGGGCACGCAAGGTGCCAATGGGCGAACTGTTTTGTGGACGGTAAGCCTGTGGCAGACAGCAATCTGAGGCAGCCTTCCGATTGATTGAAGAGAACTGTGACGGCCGTCTGCAGGATGGGGTGCCCTTGCTCTGCCTCCATCCGCGCCAGAAATTCCTCGCGCAGCGCTTTCTTCCAATGGTAGTAGGTCGAGCAGGCAACAGGGTGTTCTTTACACCAATGCTCTACCATTTGTCCGATTTGCGCCTGCTCGAGAAATAGTTGCAGCCACTGGCTGCCTCGCAACGACATGACTTCTATCTGCATCCCGGCACCTCCCTGTATCTGAGCCTCACGAAAATCTCATGGGAGTTTTTGGAGGCTCCAAAGACTTCCGCTGGCTTAGCACTATTTTCTCTTGCCTCAGGATGCTTGTAAAGGACGGGTACTCTATGGGCGGTTACGAAAATCCAACCCTAGAGTAATTGATCTCTACTGCTATCTTGGATCGATAGCAGTACTGGATTTTCCCGACGGAATAAAGCTGAATCATTTTGAGCTTTGGACTGGGCTTTTTTGCTTGGTGGGGGATTATAGAGTGGTCACCCAAAAATCGAAAATCATGTATCTTATAGAAATAAAATAGCATTGAAAAGAATCGGAAATTAGTTAAATTTTCAAATGGATGGCAAAACTATTCAACATCAATACTTTGAATATGACCATTATCGTCTCGCTGGATTATAAGCTTGATGGAACCAGCAGCGTTTGTGTAAAGAAAATCGCCATCACGAAGATTTTTTATAAGAGAGTCCTGATATAAATATGATTGAGAAGATTCATCGTATGTTATACCATATTCTTCATATTCTATAAGGCGTTCTTCATCTGTGATACTATGCTCTGAAATGTTTTCGGTCACAGAGGCTCCGAAGATGCCAGAGGAATAAATGTAGTACCCCCCAAAAAATAGTAGAAGTACTAAAATAGCAGTTAAAGTTTTAAAGAATGTCTTTGATTTTTTGGCACTCATGCTTGTTTTTCTCCTTAATCTGTAAAAATGATTTCTTTCCGCAATGAAGTAAAACAAATTGCAAAATAAATACCATATAAAAGAGTAAATACTATTATAGAAACAAAGAAACAAAAAAGAAGTTTTTTGAAAGGCACAAAATAGAGCGCGCCGCAAGAGCGACAATAAGTGAAAGAGATAAAAAAAGAAAAGAGAACGGCGCTGAACAATGGAATTATGAAAATGGCTGAGAGATGATAAAGTGTGATCTTTTCCAATGTATGAATGTCATAACCAATATTTTTGAGAATTCTGAAATCGTGTGAAGCCTTCAGATTTTCACATAATACATTAGAGGCAATCACCGTAAAACCAGAAACAGAAAGAATGATTGCTATGTATAAGACGGGCAAAGCTGATGTTATATAAAGGAACCCGTTTGTCTGACGGATATCATCGGAAATATCTATATAATCAACAGGTGATGATTTAATAAGAGAAGAGCTGGAATCGGATCGAAGGGAAATAAGATTGGGAAACACATCTTGCATTTCGCAATATTCTGCATGAGAAAATGGTTCATCCATTAAAGTAGAATACTTGGAATAATATGTAGAGAGAGAGCCGACGACAGAGTCAGGCACAACAAGAAGAAAAAGATTTCCGTTTGAATAGCCATCATATTGGTCAAGAGGTTCTGTGCAAATACCAGCAAAAGACAAGTTGTTATCGCCTATATCCAGTGTCGAATGTTGCTCAGCACATGTTTTGAAGGTGCCCTGAAAAGAGGACAAACAATGAACAATATACTCGTTTTCATTTAGGCTGATAGGTGCATATCCTAAGAGAGAACGGAGAGCAGAATAGTCGCTGTGGGATATGCATAAATCAAATTCGCTATAAGGCATGATCACGGCATTATATAGAGTGAAACCAGGGATAGACGAAGTGAAGGCGGAACTGGTACTTTGATATATTGTGTAGGTGCATGAATGAGAATTTGGGTATTTCTCTTTTATGTAGATATCGTAATCTGCTAAATGATTTTGATTTTGACTTGTAATGATAGAAAAGGTGAACGGAACAAGAGAAAGCCGATAATTGAAAGTGAAAATGGAAATTGCAACTACTGCAATTAGAGAAAGAGATACCGTAAAGGAACTGGTTAAGAAAGCAAATGAATTACTCATATCATTTATGCGCGCCGTAAATGCCCGCAGTACCAATAAGCGAACAGAATGATATTTCCAACTTCCTTTTTCTAACCAGTCAAAGATCCAAGCAGGGAAATAGTGGAAAAACAAATAGATAAAGAGAATAGAAAAAAGGGTGCCAAAAGTGAAATTTGCGCTTTCAGACAGAGGTTGCAGAAGGAAAAAGATGGCAGACAGAGTGATACAAATAATCGATGCAGGAAACAGAAGTTTTGCACGGAGAATCAAAACAGAAGAGGGAATTTTGTGTGGAGAGTCATACTGAAGCAAATCTTGCGGTTGTGATTTTTGAATTATTTTGATACTTCTGAATGATGAAAAGAGAAACGTGAAAAGAAAGTAAAGGAATGTAATAACAAATGGATATAATGAAAAATGAAAAGTTAAAGAATATGGTTTCCCCAACAGATTGAAGGATACGGCTTTTAAAACTTGATACACAAAAGACCCACAAAGGAAACTTAAAATAAGAGCAAAAATAGAAATATAGAAGTTTTCAAGGGTAAATACTTTGGATATTTGGTACGGCTCCATTCCAAGTGTAATGTAAATGGAAATTTCTTTGCTTCGGCGCTTTAAAATGAAATTAGTCATATAACTTGTCAGCCACAGCGAAATGGAAAATAGCAGCGAAGAAATTAGAATCATGGGTAAAATGAAGGTTGAATCGTCAAGAGGAAAGATATCATCTTCCGCAAAGAGCAAAGAGTTTAAACCGTGGATAAGAGAAAAGATTGCTGTGAGTGTTACAAAGTAGATAATGTAATCATGCGCTTGCCGTTTTGCGTTTCGAAAAGAAAGTTTCGCTAACATATTGATTACTCTCCCAACAATGATATATTGTCTAGAATTTCATGATAAAATTCACGATTCTTTTTCTCACCTTTTACGAGTTCGCTGAAAATTTTCCCGTCTTTTAAGAAAAGAACACGATCTGCATAGCTGGCGCAGAGAGCGTCATGTGTGACCAGAAAGATATTAGAGTGAAGTGTATGGTTGAGAGAAGCAATGATTTTCATTAGGGAGATGGCTGAGGCGGAATCCAAAGCTCCGGTAGGTTCATCAGCAAAAATCAGTTTCGGAGAGTTGACAACTGCACGTGCAAAAGCGCATCTTTGGCGCTCTCCACCTGAAACTTGAGAAGGTAACTTATCTAGTAAATGGCCTATGCCAACTTGATTAGCAATGTCATGAATGCGCTTTTGGATTGTGCCTTGAGCAGCACCGTTGATGAGTAAACTTAAAGATATATTCTCGCCTAAAGTAAGGGTATCCAGCAAATTGTAGTTCTGAAAAATAAAACCGAGATTATGGCGACGGAAAGCAGCCAGCTCTGATTTTTTCAAGCTGTCAAAGGAGACACCGTTGAAAAGGATATCACCCGCACTGGCACAATCAATCGTGGATAAGCAATTCAGAAGCGTGCTTTTTCCGGAACCGGAAGCTCCCATGATACATAAAAATTCGCCGTCGTAACTAATAAATGAAATATCATCAAGAGCTTTTGTAACAGTACCGTCTGATCCATAGTATTTTTCTAAGTGTTTTACTTCAATCATGTTTACAAGGCCCTCCTTACATTCTACTATAATTATAGTGTATATTGCGGTGAGATGATATGAAGGTGGATTTTAAAAACATTACAAAATTGTAAGAATAAAGCGCAAATAGGTGTTTGTCACTTTGAGAAGTTGACAAACACCTATTTTATCTTAAGGGATGGGAGCAAATCAAAAAATAATGTGCCTTCCCATCTTTCTTCAAAAAAGTGCTATAGAATAAACATACTCTACAGGTCGCGCAAATGATCCATCAGGCCGGCGCAAAGCTGTTTTATTTGCCGTCATACAGTCCGGACTTGAATTCCACTGAAAAACTATGGGCCAAAGTAAAAGCGTTCCTGCGTAAACGCAGGGCTTTGACCCCGGAAGCCCTGCAGCGGCGCGACAGGCTGCGTTTGCCTGTATTACACCTTCTGATTGCAGAAACTGGTTTGCATATGCAGAGCGTTGATGAGATTTTATGGGATCGCTCTGGATTCTATAGATTTTTGAAAAGCAAGAGAAACACAAGTATATTTGTTTACGGCAGAACGAATCGTGATTTCAATCCCCAGCTCTTTACAAAGCTGTTTACATAGATAAAGGCCAATCCCGGTGGAAGTCTTTCGTTGATGACCGTTACTTCCAGTGAACCCTTTTTCAAAAACACGACCAAGGTCGCTTTCTCGGATCCCGGTTCCATTATCTTGGATTTCAAGATAAACATGATGGTTCGTATCAATTGCACGAAACGTAAGAAGCGGCGAAGAACTCCTGTACTGTGCGCTGTTATTGATTATTTGACCCAAAATAAATACGAGCGCTTTTGTGTCCGTATAAACAAAAGAATCAACAGTATGAACTTCAATTGAAAATTGATTTTGTATAAGTAGTTGCTTGTTGTTCAAGATGGCTGTGTGAATAATATCCTCCAAAGAAACACGTTTGATCATATAGTCGTTAGACATATATCCAAGACGTGCGTAATACAGAACCTGCTCGACATTGTAAGAAAGACGATTGGCTTGTAACAAAATCTTCCTTGAGAGTTCAGACGGATTGTTTTCACATACTAGAGTTATGGATGCAATGGGAGCCTTTAATTCATGTGCCCATTTTTCGATTAATTCTTGGTATTCCTTTTTTTCAATTTGTACTTTGGAAACTTCTTGGGTCATGGATTTTAAAGAGGATCTGAGAATTTGAATGAAAAGTTCTAGTTGAAACGATCCATAATTACTGATCATTTCACCCAAAAGATATTTTCTTTCAAGGCTTTGCAAGATGCTGCTCCACTTTTTAAAAATTAAATTGGTTCGATAATATTTATAAAAGTAGTAGAGCGACGCGATAACAATCCAAGCAATTAAAATTAAAACGCATTCGCCAATATCTAAAGATAAAGAACACAAATAAATTGTTAGAATAATAGCACATAAAATTTGCAAAAGGATAGAAGAAAGCTCATCTTTAATAAAGTCTCCGAATGTCACACTTTATACCCCATACCACGTTTGGTTTGAATGAAACCGGAAAGACCTAGCCTGGACAATTTTTCGCGTATCCTTGTTACATTTACACTGAGCGTATTGTCGTCGATGTATTGATTGGTATTCCATAAATGTTCAATTAAAGAAATTCGAGAAACATAGTGACCCGCATGGTTGAGCAAGTAGCATAAGATTTGCGTTTCACGTTTACTAAGTTCTACACAAACGTTGTTATACATTACAGTGCAATTGGAGAGATCTAATTTGAGCCCATTGTATTCTATTTCAGAAGAAGTTTCAGAACGATAGGTCCTTTTAAGCGTATTCTTGATTCGAGCCATAAGAACTGGGAGGCTGTACGGTTTTGTAATGTAATCATCGCCGCCTAAAGAAAGAGCTTGGAGTTCGTCAATCTGTGAATCCCGACCAGTGATAAAGATAATAGGAACTTGTGATACCTTTCGAATTTTCATACATAAAATAAAACCATCAGTATTTGGTAAATTAATATCCAGGATCACTAGATCAGGAGATACCAAAAGGAATTCATTAAGAACGTTATTAAAGTCATTTGCACAAGTTGTATGATAACCAACAGCTTCCAGCGCCAAGGCTAATTCAGAGCATAATACTGAATCATCTTCGATGATGTAAATATGATTCATTTAATATCCCTCTATTACAATATCTTTACGGTTCAAGGCACAGCAGCCAGCCGTGTCTTTTTCCCTTTTGTTGCCTATGCTGTTAGAATGAGAGCGTCTTAGCCTGATGTTACCCCCAAGGACTCTATTGTGTCCGTATGAAAGTCCATCAGCCAGCTTTTCAAGAAAGCACATATATTCTAGCCGATACAGTACGGAGCTAAATTTGTTGGATATTACAACAAAGTATAGCAAACTTGAAAAAGAATAGCAAGTATTTGTTCTGAGGGTCCAAATTGAGGCTGTAGAGCTACAATACATGTTGGACAGAAGAGCAAGTAAAAGCGAATAAAAAAGTAGAAGGACAGAGCCTTCATAGGGTATAGTTAAGTTACCACACACAACAAGCCCAAGAAAAGGAACTCTGTCCCTCATGAGTAAGAGTATAACACAAGACATGCGGTATCGGCAATCCCTCATGCAGTATGCGGCGAAATATGGCGTAAGCCGGGCCAGCCGGAAATATAACAAAAGCTGGTCGTATATCTACTTTTGGAAGACGCGCTGGAATGGAAGTGTGGAATCTCTGGCCTGCCAATCCAGACGTCCGCACCATCACCCGAACCAGCACACCGAGGCCGAGCTGAATCTTATCCGGAATATGCGGCGAAGGAATCCCACGCTTGGAATGATAGAACTGTGGCAGCGGCTTCGCAAACGGGGCTATACCCGCTGCCCGGAAAGCCTGTTCCGAGTTATGCGCAAACTGGGGATATTCCCGCAGATAAAGGTCAGAACGCCTTACAAGCCAAAACCATACGAGCAGATGCAGTATCCCGGCCAGCGTGTGCAGGTGGATATGAAAGTGGTACCGCTGAAATGCCTGGCAAATCCGGAAGAACGGTTATATCAGTATACAGCGATTGACGAATATACACGTCTTAGCTATCTTGGGGCTTACCCGGAGCAGAGTGCCTATTCCTCCGCCGATTTTCTGGAGAAAATGGTAACCTGGTTCAAACGCCGTGGTGTACGGGATGGTATTGAGTTTACCAACCATTTCTCGACTAACAAGAAAGACCGGCTTACTCGCATTGAATTGGCCGCTGCGCGCCTTGGGATCCGGCACAAACTGATCTGCCCATACACGCCACATCACAACGGCAAAGTGGAGCGCAGCCACCGTGAAGACCAGAAGCGTTTCTACAATACACACCGTTTCTTCTCTTTTGCCGATTTTGGTGTGCAGTTCGCTGCACACCAAAATCGCTCCAACGACTTACCTATGCGCCCTCTGGGATGGCTCTCTCCTAAAGAAAAACTTGCTGCTTTTTTCGATTCTCTCACTGTACAAGATATTTGACAAACCTACAATGTTCTGAGGTTCCAAATTGAGACAAAGAAAAATGCATCTTGAACAAAGATGAAAAAATTGTAGCGCAACTAGAGTATATAATTAGCAAAAGGACATCAGAAACTTTGAAGAAAAGGGGGGAATAATATGGTGATGAAAGATTGCCTAGAAAAAAATGTCCAAAAAAAGGTGCTGATTGAAAAACATAGGGAGTACTATTTGGTGCTCGATGAAGAAACTGGAGCGATATTTTTAGTTAATGAAACGTCACACTTTTTGTATGAAAATTGTGATGGACAAAGTGTCGAAAGTTTGTGTGAATTGCTTTTTGATCAATGCATTGATAAGGATCAGCTGGACAAAAGGACTGTATACGAGGGATGTACAAAAGCTTTGGAGACACTCTTAAAGATGGAACTTTTGACAATAAAATAAAACGGAGATGGAAGTACGATGCATGTTGAAGGAGTATTAGCTAATAACGATTATATTCTAAATGGTTGTTACATTGAAATTACGTCTAATTGTAATTTGAGATGCATTCACTGTTATAACGAATCAGGAGAGCTCCGAGATCAGATTTCTGTTGAAGCATTTAAAAATGTACTTGGGTGTTATGATAATCCAAAGAAAGCATCAATTACATTATCTGGAGGAGAGCCGCTTCTTCATCCCCAGGTGTGGAAATTTATCGATATGATGCTTGAATCTGGAATTTTAGCAAGAAACATTTTGCTGATTACCAATGCAACATGCATTACTGATGATGTGGCAAACATGCTTGCAGAAAAGCATGTTAGTGTCCAGGTCAGCCTTAATGGATCGAGAGCTGAGTTGCATGATTCTATTTGTGGAAAGGGAAATTTTGAAAGAACAATGGCTGGCTTGCAAAGGCTTTTGTCAAAGCACGCAAATATGGTCATTGTACGTAACATGATGAATAAGCAAAATATGAACGATAACTGGGATATGTTCTGTGAAAAACTTATTGATATGGGTGTCCATAAAATCATGCTGGCAGGGTTGAAAAAAGTAGGACGAGCAAATGAAAACCTTGAGAAAATAGCACTAACACCTCTCGAATATCAGAGCTTGATTGATCGATTGAAGGAGTCTAAAGTAATAACAGGAATAAATGATGAATATCGAAAGCTTGCTGGGGATGAAGCCGAGTCCAACATAAGAATCGATATTCCTGTTCCATATTCTGGCGTTTGCCCATATGTATACCAAGATGAAAATCCAGTTCCAATAAGTCCCAGAATTGCTACAAATGGAGACGTGTATTTGTGTCAATCGTTTATGGATCAACGGTATTGTCTTGGAAATATTAACAAAGACTCTCTACCGCATGCGTTATTCAATGAGAATTTCATCAATCTTGTGAATTTTATGACAACAGGGCGTTTCTATATGGATGATTGCAACAAGTGCGTTCTAAAGTATCAATGTCCGCGTGGATGTATAGGAGATTGTCTGGCCAATGGATCAATCCACGAAACAGATGGAGGCTGCTTTTTTCGAAAAGAAAACGCAATTCGTCAACTCTTGAAACAAAGTGAAGCTATCGTTGCAGAGCATATGCAATTTTAGGCGATTATAATGGCACAAAATAAAATGAATAAGAGGTGAAATGCGATGAAGTATTCAGAACCTTTGGTTGTCCAGGGTACTAGTGAAGTGACTCCGCGTAGTACATGTACAGAGAAGTTTAACTGCACGACGGGGGCAAAATTCTCTTGCTTGCTGGGAATTTTCTTCCATTGTAGTGGTACGTTTTCTTGCACGGCTTTCTAATATCATAACCAATGGGAGGAAATTGCTATGAAATACTCAGAGCCTGTCGTCGTACAGTTTCAATCTGATATTAGTCTGCGCAACTCTTCGTGCGCAAAATTCAGCTGCGGAGGAGTTTTTACTCCGTATCAGTGTGCCAGAAACTTTTTCAGTTGTGAGAATTTTAGCTGCAGCAATTACAATAATACCTAACGTTCGGTAAGCCATAATTGCGGTCTGTGTAGCGGTAGTGACGGGAGTGTCTTCGTTCTCGAGAGGCACTCCCGATTTTAGTTTAGGAGTGGTGACGTGAAAACGATTTTTAAAATATATATTATGGTTGTGCGCCACTGTGCCTGGCAAATCCTTTCATCGTTAGGAGCAGAATTGCTAGTAGCAATGCTGGGACCAATTGGTTTGCAAGTTTATGAAAAACAAGTGCAAGCGTTAGAAGCCGGAGCTTTAGAGCAATTAGTGCTATTTTTGATAATAATGCTGACAGTAAATATAGTAGCAATAATCATTGAAAACTTAGACGGCCTCTTGACTCAAAAAATGCAACTTGAGATTACACGTAATTTTGGGAAACCAGTATTTGAATATATTCAAAATGTGCCATTATACCATATGAGTGATTCAAATTTCGTCGCAGACAAAGAACGCGCAATAAATGCGGTGGAAAATGATATTTTGTTAGTTGTGCAAAATATTAATGGGAGTATCGCACTGATAGTATCGATTATAGTTCTTAGTGTTATGGTGGCTCAATATGATGTACTTGCTTTAGTGGTTCTGATAATAATGGTTATAGTGCAAAATGTTTTTACGAAAAGAGGAACTTCAGAAGGTGTAGAACTGAATAAATCGTTAGAAATGTTCAAAATAAAAGAAGCGTACTTTAACAAATTGTTCGTTGATAAAAATTCATCAAAGGAAATTCGCCAATGGAGATTGACAGATTATATTGAAGGAAAAAGATACTGGTTAAATGAAGAAATAAAGAGGAAAACTTTAGATTTAGAAAAGAAATGGACGGGTATAAATCTTTTTTGGGCCTGTGTGATGTACTTTTTTGAGTTTATTTATTATATAGTGCTATATATAAGATATACTCGCGGATCGGTGATGCTGGGAACATTAATATATCTTATTCAAGTGTTGTCGACATATTTGGTTAGTTTTACGCAGGTGATTCAACATATAAAAATAATAGCATCAATAAAATATGAGATTGATACATACTTTGAATTCGCAGAGAAAACTAATGGGAAGCCGAACATAGCTAAAAGTAGAAAAAATAAGAGTAAAAAAATCATCTTTGAAAATGTCGACTTTGAGTATAAAAAAAGGAGGCTATTGCAAGAAATATCATTTTCTATTAATCCTGGGGAAAAAATTTTGATTGTTGGGGAAAACGGGAGTGGGAAAAGTACACTTTTAAATCTTATTCTTGGCTTATTGCAGCCCACTCGAGGTAAAGTTGATATCGGTGCAAATAAAATCGCTCTAATGGCGCAAGAAAGTTATAAATTCAACATTACGATAAGGGAAAATATTATATTTTCAAAAGAAAAAAACAGAGATAGTTTAATACTAAACACGATGCAAAAGCTAACAGCATTATCGATTGTAGGACGTCTAGAAAATGGACTCGACACACGAATAGGAGCTTCCCTTTATGATGATGGAATAGACTTATCTGGTGGAGAAACACAAAAGATAGTAGCAACCAGAACTCTATTGGATAATGCTGATATATGGATATTTGATGAGCCAGTAGCGGCAATGGATCCTTCATCAGAATATAGCTTTTTTAATACAGTGCTAGAGGAAGATGATAAATCGAAGACAATGATATTTGTATCTCACAGACTCAAAATTGCATCAAAAATGAATCGAATAATATATTTGGAAAATGGAAAAATTGTGGGGATAGGGACACATCAACAGCTTATGACAGGCTGCGAGAAATATCGTCGATATTATGTATCGTGGCTTCTGATGGAGAATGATTGAGATGTTTGATCAAATTAATAAGTATAAAGCATCATTTGGCAGACTGTTTGAAGCTAAAACATTAAAAGTAATGCTCGAAATTGCTCTTCTGACGATTCTTTTATCTTTTTTGGGACCAATAAAAAATATGATTTATACGGAAGTTGTAAACAAATTGTCGCTAGGGATAACGGTCAAATTGGGGATAATCATGTTTGCATCATATATAGTTGTCCAAGTGATAGAAGAGTGTGTTTCCTACTTTCAGATTTATCTCAATACGGTTTTGCAACTCAAACTAGGACAGAGTGTCTCGCATGAAATTAATAATAAGCTTGCAAAAGTTAAACTGAACAGTCTTGAAATGTATGAAATACATGATTTGGTTTCAAGAGCAAACCAAACAATAAAGTCTAGTATTGTGTCATCACTAAATTTGATTATAGCGTTATACACGCCACTGGCGACAATTGTCTTACAGTTGGCGTCGTTAGTATGGGTGGCATGGTATGTGCCAATTTTGATTGCGGTATTTAATGTTCCATACATCTTTATATTAGTTAAAAGTAACCATAGACGTTATGAACTGGAACGAAAAATTACTAAGGAAAAAAGGGTGGAGAAATATTTTGTCGAATTGCTATCGGATAGATATGCCGCAAAAGACATTAGGACTTACGATTTGGTGAATTTCTTTTTCAGTAAAATGATTGATGTTAAAGAAAAGATTACATTGGAATATAAAAGGCTTTGCCAGAAAAACACCTTTCAAAGGACAATTGCAACAGTTACACAAAGTATGGCGATGGCAATGGCATTATTGCTTACTGGATATCTTGTCATTAAAAAGAAAACTCCAATCGGTGCCTTTGTCCTTGTATATAATACGGGACGAAATCTTCAATCAGCCGTATCGAGCTTTGTTGGAACGATATCAACTTGGGATCAGTTTGGTATAAATTTTGCTGACTGGAATCGATTGATGAATTTAGAAGAAGAGCCTGAAGGCGATGAAGATTGTATTGACAAAATTCATGAAATCGAAATGAAAAATGTTGAGTTCCGATATCCTCAAAGAAGTGAAAGTGCTGTTAAAAACATTAATCTAAGAATATTGACCGGTGAGAAAATCGCTATTGTGGGAGAGAATGGAAGCGGAAAAACGACACTATTATATTTGCTTTTAGGAATTTATCGCCCAATATCGGGAGAGGCTAGTGTCAATGGAAAAACAATGGAATTAAATCTTGACAACTATCGAAAAAAAACAGCATGTTTGATACAGAATTTTGTCCATTTTCAGATGACGTTGAGAGAAAATTTGGCTCCGAATGGTTTCTCGGAACTGAGTGAGGATCCATTAATTGATTTTGCAAACAACTTTCCGGATAGATTAAATACTTTTTTAGGAGCACTTGATTCAAATGGCGTGGAATTATCTGGTGGGCAATGGAAAAGAATTGCACTTTATAGGACCCTTCATAAAAAAGATGTGGATTTAATTGTCCTTGATGAACCAACAGCAAATTTGGATCCGAAAATATCAGAAAACATAATAAATCGATTGCTAAAACCAAATTATAATAAGACGGTGATTGTTATAACACATGACTTTGAATTGGCAAAAAAATTCGATCGCATTATCGGCATGAAAGAGGGAAAAATCATTTGCGATAGCCCCCCGCAAGCATTTGCTTGGGAATTGTTTGAGAAACATAATAGTGACAAAAGAAGCTTGCCCCAAATAGGTTAGAACCTTATGTCTAAAAATTTTAATTTTCATAAACTTATATTTCAACCACCTCGGATCACATTTTGTGCCGGGGTGGTTTCTTTTTGTAGAAGGACAAGCAAAACTTCGTACAATGCCCAATAGCAGAAACTATGAAACAGTGGCGATGAGGAGGTCAATAAAAATTTAGATCGCTGTGCTTTAAGAAATATACATACCAGGCCGTATCTGCTTTTGATGGAAGCAATACAGTGTGGTTTTTTACCTTTGGTGTGATGAGGGGAAACAGGCCCTTTGAATCCAAAGAGAAGTAAGGCAAAGTGCTGCGAACAAGCCCCATTTCAAAAAAGCGAGAATCAAAAGGGCCGTCACTTGTTCCCAGCGCAAAGGCAAGGCCTCCTAAATACTCTCGGTCGGGATCACTTGGATGAAAACCGGTGAGGTTTAGTGTGAGAATAAGTTTTTTCTGGTCCATATCGCTGCTATGAAAGCAGATTGTAAGGGAGCTATTTGTCAGCTCGACAATACCCTCATAGTAGCTGTAGCGTTGTCGGCTTGCAGGAAGATTACGATGGAACTCTCTGAACTTCGGATAAGTGATCCGCTCTTCAGAAAGGAGTGCTCTAAGTCGGGTGCCTTTCATTTCCCGATCTGAGCAAAGCCCCATAATGAGTGTGGCTTTCAGGCGGGCATCTTCCTCAAAGATGATGAGATAAGAGCCGATAACCACATCCTCTGTCACAGAAGGATAATAACCACGGTAGGTGCCGATAAAACGAGGATCAAAAACAGAAGAACTGCGATAACGAATGTTATCGGAATCCTCGAGCCTTTCATGTGTAAATTGGTAAACCTCAACAGGAGGCCGAATCTGTGAATTGTAAAAATCTACAATCTTGGCGATAGTAGCTCTGCTGGGAGCATAACTCTCATCATTGTTGCACTTGGCACAGATAGCGTAGGAAGGAAGTTTCTTTTCATCTATCTTTGCAGAAGGAGGTGTCTTTGAGCGAAGAACTGCAAAATAAGTAGTGCTTATTTTATCCCACATATACTTATAGTTTGCGTGGAACAATATCCGCTCGCTTTCCGAGAGGGGATGACTGATTTTTGGCATACGACCACCCCTTACAAATGTTCAGTGAATATTTTGTTGATAATGCCAGTTTACCACCAAAAAACGTTTATTGTCAATAAAAATATATCAAAAAATAGACTAAAATAAGATTAATAAAAGTAATAAATAGTTCATATCGAACTTACCAAACGAGGGGAGCAGTAATATAATAATGCCATTGAATCGATAAAAAGGCAAAATGCGTATTGAAGCCCAAATGTGTACAGAAGGAGAAACAATACAGAACAAAAAGACATAGGAATAGAGACAGCCAATAAAAAGCCAGGAAATGTAGGAAAACTTTAAGTACGATGGGGTCCAAACCCATCAATGACGGTTTTTAGATCGTTCCCAGGGTTCTTTAACATATTTGTGTATGAAAACAAGCGGATTTCAACAACGAAGTGGATAGAGAAATAGTGCCCTTTTTCGTTACAATGAATTTAGAAAAACGCAAAAGAAGGTGAATGGTGATGTCAGAACGCGATGTGCAGGATAGTCTAAAGTTCATGAGGGAAAAACTCCGTAAGGAACGTAAGGCCCAAAATATGTCCCAACTGACTCTTTCTGCAGAAGCGGATCTGGCCTGTAACACCATTTGCCGAATCGAGAAGGGAACAGCAGAGCCAGGAATCGGCAATCTTCTTAGACTTACCGATGCATTACATATTCCAATGTCAGAATTGTTCCCTCAAGGGGAAGGACCAAAAGCGAAAGAAATTGGAATAATTGATGATGCACAATTACAGGAAATAATTTCTCTGTGGCATAAGATACCGGGGGAAGCACGGGGGTCTGCATAGCCGTCCCCGGCCTCATGAAAACCGATGATCCCCGCAAGCCCTGCCATCTCGGCTACCTTGAGCAGCGTGTGGTAATCGTATTCCGCCGCACTGAGATACAAATTCATCATAACACCCCGCAGTCCTTGAACATATCTGTATTATACATCGTCCGTTTTTCCTTTGCAAACCGATTCCGAGAAAGGACACCCTATGTTGAAATTCTACCGCTTCCTGATTTTACCTCTTACCGCTGTTTTTCTTGCAAGTACCGCAGGGATTGCCCGCTATGTCGCCGACTCCTGTACGCAAGCGCGAATGTATCGGCAGCTTGCCGCGCAGACAGAAAATTTCCCCGGTGACGCCGCGTCACCGGGGAATGATTTTTTGCCGCAGTATCAGGCGCTGTACACGCAAAACAGCGACCTTGCCGGGTGGATACAGATTGACGGAACCAGCATCAACTACCCGGTCATGCAGTCAAAGCATGACCCCGACTTTTACCTAAAGCACAACTTTGAAAAAGCAGACTCCCCGCATGGCTGCCCGTATGTGCAGGCAAACTGCGACCTGCAAACGCCATCCGACAACATCCTTGTGTACGGACACAACATGAAGGACGGCACGATGTTCTCCGACTTGCTGCAATACAAGCGCGAATCCTTTTGGGAGCAGCACAGAATTATCCGATTTGATACCCTGACGGCGCAGGCAGAGTATACCGTGATGGCTGTATTTCGGGGCGAAGCGGAGGATCTGTTTGCCTATTATCAATTTGCCGATGCCGAAACACCGCAGGAATTTGCCGCCTATGTGGACGCCTGCAAGGGTGCCGCATTGTACGGAACCGGCGTGACGGCTGTTTATGGTGACAAGCTGATTACGTTGTCCACCTGCGATGATTCCGGCAGAAACAGCAGGGTGGTCGTTGTGGCAAAGCGTATAACCGAACCGAGGTGAGAGTATGAGAACGCCAAAAGAGAATAAACAAAAGCTCCGCGACCGTACCCCCAAAAGTACGGCGGGGACGATACCGAAAGCTGCCCTAAAAGCGGCGTGGCTAAAAACGAAAGAACAAACCCGCACCGCCGCGCGGGAAAATGACACCGACACCCGACAGCAGGAACCGACAGACCTTGCGGGTTCGGCTGCGGAACAGTCGGCAGCTTTTGTGCGGCATCAGGGGCGGAAATTGGCAGAAACCCAAGCCCGACAGCACCGCCAAAAGGAGGCTGTTGCCCGCGCCCACGCCGCCGGTGAGCGCGGTGTCAGCCCGAAACAGACCGAGTACGGCACGCTGCCCGATGCGGCGCAACGCCCGCGCCGTGGGGCAGATTTGCCCCGACAGCGGGCGAAAGAAAAAGCTATCACCGCCAAAACCGCGCCGCGCGACATTCGCGGCGTGACACAAGGTCAGCGCCAACTGCACACCGCCGCAAATGAAACTGTGCGCAGTGTGATGACCCAAGCGCAGATGCAGACCCATGCGCAAAAAATACGGTTAGCCGTGCAAAAGGCTGTGGGTGGTACAGGCAGAACGGCTGTGGCGGTGCACTCGGCAATTCGAAACTTTCTTGCCGAATTGCACAGCTTTATAACGGTTCTTGCAGCGGGCGCAGGTGCGGCGCTTGGCATTGTTATCGTCATCTGCCTTGTGGCGTTTGTGTCCGGCTCGGCTTACGGCATCTTTTTTGCCGCCGATGCCCCCAACGCAGCGTCCGTAACCGTGCGCGAAGCCGTAGAAACCCTGACGGAAGAATACCGCGACAGACTGGAAGAAATCTCCGACACGGTACAGCACGACCGCCAAGACATTACCGCCAACGATGATGTATACTACATCCGCTGGCAAGATGTCTTGGCGGTCTTTTCTTCGTATGTATCAGGAAATGAACAAGGCGCACCTGTTGCGGCGCTGACAGAGGAACAGGTGGATAAACTGCGGGAAACTATGTGGGCAATGAACGCAGTGGACTACGCTACCCGTGCGGAAACCGCTGTTATAGAAACTACTGACGAGGATGGCAATCCTACCACCACGGAGATAACCGAAACCGTCCTCGTAATCGAACTGACCCACAAAACACCCGACGAGATGGCGGCAGACTACCACTTTACCACCCGCCAGAACACCTATTTGCAGCTCCTGCAAGACCCACAGTATGAGGAACTGTGGGCAGAATTGCTCGGTGGTTTTGCACAGGGCGGTGGAAAACTTATGCCCCCGGACAGCACCCGCACCCCGACAGGCAACCTGCAATGGCCACTGCCCGTTGCGGGTACGATTACCTCGCAGTTCGGTCACCGTGTAGACCCAATCACTGGAGAGGTCAGTTCCCACACTGGCACCGACATTGCCTGTGCCGAGGGCACACCCATCCTTGCCGCCGCAGATGGCACCGTCACTGTTGCCAACAGTCTTGACAGCTGGGGCGGCAGTTACGGCTACTACATCCAAATCGACCACGGCGGCGGACTGGAAACACTATATGCACACTGCTCCAGCATTTGTGTCACCACCGACCAACAAGTGCAGGCCGGGCAGGTCATCGGTTATGTCGGCCACACTGGGCGAGCCACAGGCAGCCATTTGCACTTAGAGGTACATGTAAACGGAAGCAGGACAGACGCAATGAGGTATTTCGGAATGTAAATTGTAAAGAAAAACATATGAATTTTTGAACGAGTGTCCATGCTGCGGTTGAATCACCGGATTGGTATGCAACAATGCCTTGATAAATTTCCGGGGCCATTTTCTTCTATCACCCCGAAGGGTAAGGAGAAAACAGCGGACGGTTTGTAAACGTAAGAAAAAAGAAATTAAATTATAGCAGTAAGACTTTGAAAATCGCCATTTGAAAAGCATCCACACAACGCCGCTATAATGCCAAGTAGAATGATTCGGCGATGCTGCTACTGCTTTGCTTATTGCTGCTCGGAAAAATAGAGTCCCAGGTTTTCCTCGATGCGCTGGACGGCGGTGTCCAGGTCGATCTCGTTGCCGTAGTAGTCAAACGCAGCCTCATGCGTTACATCATAAATCGTGGCAGAGCTGACGGACGGCGCGCCCAGCTCTTCGATCAGGGAATCCCAATCGCAGGTCAGCGGGTCGGCGGCGTAGGTCTGCTCCCCGTCCGCGATGGTCTGCGCCAGATAGGCGTTTTCCACATCCCGCTGTACCGAGAAGCCCTTGTAGAGGGAATTCAACTGCACAACGGGGTCTGTCAGCATGATTTGGACAAAAGCTTTTGCCAGTGTGGGGTTGGCGGCGTTAGCCGGGATGGAAACGATCTCTTTGGCCTCAAAGCCGCTGCCGGGCAGCGGCCGGATGGCAACGGCGGGGTAGCTCCAAAACAGCTTCAGCGCGTCGGAACGGCTGCTTACAACGCCGGTACCGCAGGGGTAACTCCCCTCGGCCACCTTGATCAGGCTCATGGCAAACTCCGACTGGGCCACGCTCTGTCCGTTGCCGCTGGCCATCACATACTCGTTGGTTTGGGCGGTGATCTGCTGGCCATCGATCATCTCTCTGGTGGATTGCAGGAATGCGCGCAGCGCGTCCTCGTCAATGCGCTTCTCCTCCGGGAAGAGCCCGGCGCTGGAGGCAATATAGAAGGAATCAAAAATATCCTCGTAGGAGGTGTTAAAAATCAGGCTTTGCTCCTGATAGAGCGCGGCCAGCGACGCCAGCGAGGCGTAGTCATCCACGTTGATCTCGCTGCTGCCGCTTACAAAAACCGGCACGCGGAACACCGACGGATAGGCGTAGGGCCTGCCGTCCAGCGAGTAGGCGGTCAGGATGTTTTCATAGTATCCGTCCATCGAAACAACACCATCCAGCGACGCCAGCACACCTTTCTCCATCAGCGAACGGATGGGCAGGCCGTCCAGAAAAAGCACGTCGGGCGCTTCACCGGCCAGCAGACGGGTGTTTAGATTCTTGATGATATCCTCGTCGGAAAGGGCCTGGCTGGTGGCATCGCGGCCAAATTCCAACTGAACGTCACAATCCGGGTACTGGTTGGCAAAGACCGCGGCGGCGCTGCGGATGACATCGCTGTCCTCCAGCGCCCAAATATACAGGCTTTGCGCTGCCTGTGTGGGCAGGGTGGCGTCCAACCGGATCAGGACAGTCAGCGGCGCGCCGTTCTGCAGGCAGGACACCAGGAAGGCGGCATCCCCCAGCGGGAGAATCTCATAGTCGGTGGTCTGCGGTGCGGCGTAGACAAAGCCTTTTTCCTGCACCATGGCCTGCTTGACCGAGGAACCAAAGCCCGCCTGAAAAACTCCGTCCATGGTGAGGAAAACGATCTGCTGGTTCTCGCCGTCCACCGCATAGGCGGCCACCTCCTGTGCCTCAGGAACAATCGCAAAGGAATCGGCCTTTTCACCGGAAGGAAGCGCATAGACATCCATCGTTCCGGCATTCCGGTTGCGCAGATACAGCCGGTTGCCCGATACCGCAAAGGTATAATCCACAACGCTGGGACGGATCGTGGCGGAAATATCCCCGCTCTGCCCGTCCACAATCTGCAGAACACAGCTTCCTGCGCCGTCCGCCAGGCAGACGACCGCATACCCCGGGGCGGCGGCAAAGTCGGTGATGTAGGGCGCGGTGCCGCCGGCAGGCGGCGTATCCGTCAACACTGTGCGGACGCTTCCCTGCGAATCGACGCGGTAGAGCGTCAACGCGCCGCCGGTCTCGGCGGCGGCCACCCACCACCGGCCGCTGCCGCCGTAACAGGCGGTCAGCGTTTCCACCTGCGTTTTGTCCAGCCCGTCCAGAAAGGCTTGTACGGTGGAGGGATCGATGGTTTCCCAGCCATCCCCCGTCCAGGAAAACGCCGCTGCGGTGTTTTGGGCGTCATTATACAGCGATAACGTGGGAACGCCGTCCAGCATCTGTAGCTTGGCGGGAGCGAAGCCGCTGTCCACCGCGGGGGTGACCTCCGTCTGGGTGTATTTTCCCGTGGCGTACTTCGTTTGGGAGGCCGTTCCCGGCTCCTCGGTTGAAGGAGCGGCGGAACACCCTGCCAGCGCCAGCAGCAAAGCCATGAGGGCGGCCAGCGGCGCAAGCCGTGATCGAATTCGGTTCATACAAATTCCTCCTGACGGGGCGGCGGCGCAGGCGGCCGCTGCCCTGGCAATTTTGGTAATACCACTGTACCACACAAAACCTGAAAAAATCCTGAATGCGCCTGCGGCTCTTTCCGGCCTTGGTTGCGCTCCGGGAGAATTTGTGCTATAAATTAAATAATCTGCCGCTTTTGATACGGCCTGCGAGATATGCCCCGGGAGGTAGAATACATGAACTTGCTAGTGATCGAAGATGACCGGAAACTGAACCGGATGCTGTGCGAAATCCTTGAAAAAGAGGGCTACACGGTGAAAGCCTGCACCGACGGGGAGGAAGGCGCTTACTATCTGCAGCAGAACGCCTACGACCTGGCGCTGGTGGACTGGATGCTCCCCGGCGAAAGCGGGCCGGACATCCTGCGGGAAAGCCGCCGCAAGGGAATCATGACGCCGGTGGTGATGCTGACGGCGCTGACCGCCGTGGAAAACAAGGTGACCTGCCTGGATGCCGGCGCCGACGACTATCTGGGTAAACCCTTTGACAGCCGGGAGCTGTTGGCCCGTGTCCGGGCCAACCTGCGGCGGCAGGCCCCCATCGAGGAGCTGGTGGTGCTGCGGTACGGGGATCTGGTGTACGACACCAAGGCGCTGCTGCTGGCCTGTGGCCGGGAGGAGATCGCGGTCTCCAAAAAGCTGGGCCTTATGATTGAACTGTTTATGAAAAGCAAGGGTCAGGCGCTGGCACGAGCCACCCTGTTTGCCCGCGTATGGGGCGCGGACGCCGACGTGGAGGAGGCCATTCTGGACAATTACATCGGCTTTTTCCGCCGGCGGCTGGCCCAGATCCACTCCAAGATGAGCCTGCGGACCGTTCGAGGTGTTGGGTATGCCCTTGTGGAAGAAAAAGAAGGCCGCTGAACCGGCCGCGCCGTTGGACGTTCTGCGGTGGAAGATCGTAGCGGTGAACATCCTGTTTGCCGCCATGGTGGTGGCTACCCTCTGTTTCGTGGCCGCCCGGCAGGGAAAGAACGCCCTGGAGGAGAAGCATAGGCTGGCCTTCGCCTCCCTCTGTTCCGCCCTGGAACAGCCGATCCTGGAGACACAGACCATCGACCATAAGGCAATCTACAGCAGCGCGGTGGAAAACCGCCTGGTGCCCGCCTTATTCGAGAAGGGAGCCCCCATCGAGAATCCCTACCTGCAGGGCGATGATGCCGCACCGCTGCTCACTCTCAGCGAACCAATGCTGGAAGAGGCGCGGCAAAGCGTGGATGGGCAGAACGGCCTGTGGGCCAAAACGGTTGTCCGGCAGGCATACACCCTGCGGGACGGGAGTGCCCTCTGGTTTGCGGAATACTGTGCAATCCCCACGGCCAGTGGGAATTGGATCGAGATGTACCTGTTTCAGGATGCCGCGACCTTCCGGCAGGAATGGGGCAGGATGCAACTGTTGTACGTAGCGGTGGCGGCGGGCGGCGTGCTGGCTTTGGGGGCGCTGGCCTTTGCGCTGACCGGCTGGGCCATGCAGCCCGCCCGGCGGGCCGAGCGGATGGAGCGGGAGTTTTTGGCGGCGGCCAGCCACGAGTTGAAAAGCCCGCTGGCAGTGATCATCACCAGCGCCGAACTGCTGCCTTCCGGCGGCGAGGAGGCAAAATACCGCGCCAACATTCTGTCAGAAGCGCACCGGATGGCGCAGCTGGTGCAGGAGCTTCTATCCCTTTCCCGTCTGGAGACCGCTGCCCGTCAGATCATGCCGGCAAAGCTGGACACCGAGGCCTTTCTCTGGGAAGTTTACGAGACATGGCAGCCGGTGGCGGCAAAGGCCGGTGACCGGCTGACCCTCCGCCTGCCGGACGGCGCGCTGCCGCCCATTCGGGCAGACGAGGACGCGCTGAAGCAGGTGATGGCCATTCTGTTGTCCAACGCCGTTCAGCACACCCCCAGCGGTACGCAGATCGAACTTTCCGCCGTGGCGGCGGGGCGAATGGTCTGCCTGTCGGTGGCCGATACGGGGCCGGGCATTGCGGATAAGGAACGGGCTTTCCAAAAGTTTTATCGCGCAGACCCGCAAACCGGCGATGCCAGCCTGGGTCTGGGCCTGAGCATCGCGCAGAAGCTTGTGGCGCTGCATCACGGCAGCATCACGATCCGGGATACGCCGGGCGGCGGCGCTACGCTGCAGGTCACGATCCCACAGGCGTGATATTGGCAGAATCCACAACCGTTTGTCGCATCATTGTAAAAAGTGCTGTGAGAGCCTTTTGGTTTTCTCACAGCACTTTTTGTGTACATACCGAACAAGAAATCACTCGTCGGCATCGTCGATTTTCGATGAAAGAAACGCGCGTTTTCGCTTGAATGAGCACTTTGATATGAAATCCGTGCTATAACAAGGGCAATTTACGGAATAGGATGTGAATCGCCAATATGCAGATAGTAGAATTAGAAATGGTTCCTCTTTCTCTTCGACCGGTATTGCAGCGACTTTATGATATGAAAACTACGCAGTCTGCTCTGCGTGAAGGAGTACTGTTTTCCACCAAGAGAAACAACTACTACTATGATACAGGCACCGGAAAGGTAATTGTGTTGGACGATGATACCAGCTACATTTTCCGCGTATTGTTTGACCCCACGTTGAGCGCCGAAACATTTTTGATATCACTGACAAAAGTCGATCCTAATGCAGTGAAAAACCTCCTACAGACAATTGACGCAGAGCGCTTGTTCCAGCGACCGCCGCTTTTGAGCATGGGAAAAGAAATTGCGGCGGGTGTAACCGATACGGAGCAGAAAGTTGAACAAATCATTCTTGAAGTGACGGAGCAATGTAATTTCCGCTGCAAATACTGCGTCTACTCAGAGGATTTCTCAGGGAACCGTGATTTTGGGAATCGGCGGATGCCGACAGAAATTGCCTTTAAGGCAATTGATTGGGCGTTGGAAAACAGCGGCGCTAAACTGGCAATTACTTTCTACGGCGGCGAGCCGTTGCTCAACTTTAAGCTGATGAAAGCTGTGATTGAGAGGTCTCAGGCCAAGAGAGGGAACAAAGAGATTGTTTATAGCTTTACTTCCAATATGTCGCTCATGACACGCGAAATCGCCACCTATCTGGCTCAAGTTCCGAACTTATATATTATGGCCAGTATCGACGGCCCACGCACTGTCCACGACGCATATCGTGTGTACGCAAATGATGCCCCCACGTTTGAAGACAGCATTGGCGGTCTTCGAATTTTGGCGGATGCCTACGCAGGTTCCCACATGCCGGTTAATATAAACGCTGTGTTGACACCTCCATTTGGATTTGAAAAGTTGGAGCAGGTAAATGCATACTTCGAATCGCTGGACTGGCTTCCGGCAACCTGCCATGTAAATATTACTTATCCATCGTATGGAACTTGTCCTGGCTTGGATGAGTATTACGACAAAATCACCGGCAATCCCAAGTATGCTCTTCATGGTATGTGCAACCCCCTTAGAAACCGGCTTTTCCCTGAACCCCTGTGCCAAGGATGTCCTCGCCAAATGGAACACGCTGGGGCTTCTCATTGCCGCAACGCTCGCCAATGCTGCGGCCGGAAAGCTGATGCTCAGCAGGCAGCAAAAAAACTCCACAAATTTATGAAACCAATCCACCTTATCTTACGGATAATATTTGTAAGATAAGGTGGATTTTTATGATAATCGCAGTTTGTGACCCGAAAGGGATTGCTATCGAAGCGATAAAGACGATATTGTACCATGATAAAGGACTTTCAGACCGTATCAGTCGTATTTATGAGTTTTGGAATATGGAACAGTTGCTGGATGCCAGCAGAGATAGTTCTTTCGACTGCATTGTTTTTCCCAATTACTGCAATTCCCACAATAGTGTAGTGTGCAGTTTATCCTGCGGATATAATCGGTTCCCGCTTGTTGAACATGATCCGAGGTACACTCTCATTGTACGGGATATTCTCTATTGGGAAACGGCACGTTCCCTTTGGACGCAGTACTTGAAGGCAATTCCTGGCAAGGAGGAAAAAGTAAAGAGAGCCATCAGAGGGATACTGGCGGACTACGAAAAGGAAGAACGTGACATCATCTATTTGGAAAGCAAAAACCATTGCGTCCTTGTCCATTTGGATGGCATACGCCAAACGCCGGAAGGCTCTCCGTCGTTCTATGCTACATTGGACGAAGCGGAACATGAATTTGCTTCATCTGCATTCTTACGAATCCATAAAAGTTACCTTATAAACGGAGATCATATTCTACAAATGTCTAATTACAAGGTCCTTCTGGATACAGGAATGACATTGAAAGGATCAAGGAAATATTTCAGCAAGGCAAAATTGGAATTTTACCGAGGCCGTTAACTATATGGCAAAGCATAAGTATTCGAACTTCAAGAGGCTATTCATCAAATGATTCAAGCAGAAGCTTCCACGCACGGTGAATTCGACTTTTCACGGTGGCTTCACTGGTTTTTGTCATTTCTGAAATTTCTTTAATTGAATAGCCTTTAACGCGAAGCGTAAGCGCTTGCCGATATATAATTGGCATTGAAGAAAGAATTGAAACGTAAAGTTAAACTCGACCGTGCCAACAAAAGCATCCTGCTCCGGGCGCTGGGCGATGTCTACTACGGCCAGCGCGCCCGCGGCGGCAGTGCCGAAGAAACGGGACGGCTCATCCTGCGGGTGAACAATCTGCCCGCAGGCGGCAAGCTGACGATGTCGGCGGCAGAGTATCGGCTGGCAAAAGCAGCCCTCAACCAACTGCGCACCCAGCGCTTGGCTGAGGGCGGCTATACCGATGCCGTGGATGACGCGCTGACCCGGTTGCTGCACGCGCACACCCCGCTGCTGCTCTGGTGAAGAAGATGCAGAACGGGCAAGAGAATGGAAAATGTAAATATCGGACAAACAGGAACGAAAAAAAGTGAAAAAGAAATAAAAATACTTATGAAAAAGTACAAGATGCCAGATTCGATTTGTGATAACCCAAAGCAGCAAATTTGATATTGGTTTGAGAATGGCGTGCAGTTATCGGGGGGACAATGGCAACGGCTTGCAATTTGCAGAACAATGGCAAGAGATAATGAAATCCTCTTGCTAGATGAACCAAATACGGCGTTAGATGCAATCACATTTAGAATGTTGTACAATGAAATTAATGCTCAAGCAAACAGAAAAGTATGTGTGATGTTATTACAACATTTTGTGAACTTCATTGGAGGAAACGAGGAAATTTGTGTATTTAACGATGGAAAGTTGATTTCTCGTGGAAAACACGATAAACTATATGATATATGTAGAATCTATAAGGAACTATATGATGCCCAGCAGTAAAGATAAACAAATTTAAAGAAAGCTATGATAAATTAAAACGATTGGAGAGGCAACCGATCATGAAAAGCAGAAGAAAGCATGGCTTCCAGTTTATGACTATACTATATTTTATGATAGTATTTAGTATGTGTGTATCTCGTTTTAACGTGATTATGACAATTATGGGTGGTCAACCAACACGGGTGGAAGAAATTAATCTACTGCCGTTCCATAGTGTTAGAGAGAACTTGCAATATGGTCGCAATCCTATTTCATGGGATATGCTTTATAATATGGTAATGTTTGTACCGTTTGGAATAATTTACTGCTATTACCAGAAGCATTTTTGCGTATATAAGGCAGTTGGAATGTCATGCTTGACAACATTCTTCATAGAAAGTGCGCAGTTCATTCTAAAAACCGGTGTCGTAGATATAGATGATTTTATTGTAAACACATTGGGAAGTTTGATGGGAATTATGGCGTATGTTATTCTACAACAGATATCCTTCAAAAATCAAAAGTTTGAGATTCACGAATTGATTGATATAAGTGCGACAATGCTTCCGCCGATGTTTATTGCCTTTGTTGCGGAAATGTTTCTGGGAGATGGGTCGCTAAAATTGTTGCCAATTCACGGTGCAGTGTTACTGTGCTATGGGATTTTTGTCTACGTGTTTTTAATAAGTGATTTTACTCGCAAAGCAAAAGTTTATTATCTGACATGCTATGTGGGAGCCTTTTGTCTGAGTCGGATGTTACTGTAGAAGTAACGGTAAAATAAGGATTTGACCAAATCATAAAACTGAAAACTAAAAAATAAAGTATATTATATGGAAAGCCATAAACCGCATAAATGCCCATCGGTTCGAAAAGCCGATGGGCATTTGTGCGTTTTATGAGAAGAAATGAACGCCTATAGCGAGGGAGCATTCTTATCATTGTTACTGTCACGCATCTTTTCGAGAACATTTTTAAGTAGTGGCGGAATAGGAGCACCCATCTTTTCGGCATTTTCGAGGATACTGCCTAATTCGGATACAATATACCAAAACAGAACGATTGGCGTAAGCAACATGTCATAATTAAAAGGAAGGGTAAGTCCTGAAATATGATTCAGCGTTAGCCCAAGCAAAATGTCGGTCAAGACACTGACAAAAACCATAATAATGCTCCCGCCTTTATGCCACAAGCCTTGCCTGGCTTTATGGGAACTCCATTCGCCGTTTTTAATAGCTTGTGCTGTGCCGGTTAGACAATCCAGCATCATACAGGCCGCATACAAGACAACAAGCCAACCAAGCCAGCCATGCAATGCGGCCCATAGGCCGATTGCGCCGATGCCGGCGGCCTTTTCAACAGAATCTGTTTGCATATCTTTCGGATTCTCCTTTTATAAGATTTATTATCAAAAGAGAGCAAATTCTGCAAAATGTAAACTCAATTTACATTTTGCAGAATTTGCTCTCTTTACTTTTTGAGCGGCCACTCAAAAAGTAAAAAAGGAGAATCACAAATGGCATACGAATTTAACCACTACTATGAGCTGCAGAATGTGGCAACAGGTAAGTATGTGAATGTTCTGGGCAATCACGAGGATGGTACCGTAAAAAACGGTGAAACAGTTAACCTTTTTAGCCGTACAAACAATCCTGATCAGCGCTGGGCACTGGAAAATTTCGGCGGCAATGGCAATGTTCGAATTGTTTTGCAGCGGGGTGAAGGATGGTACGCGTTGAACTATAATACGCGAAACACCAATTGCATCGTTTGGCACCTGAATACCGCAGATGATACTGATACGGTTATTACTACCGTTGAGGTAGAAAATCGCCCCAATACTTATTACCTTATGCTGCGGGATCGCAGCATTTACCTGACGGCTGTTGGCACTGCCCTAAAATGGAGTGCCTATACGGGCGAAGAAGAACAGATGTTCACCATTTTGGAACCTGGCACTGGCAGCGATGGCAGTGATAGCGGAGAAGTCTCTAATGTTCCTGATTCGAAGCTGGTAACCAAATTTATTCCGGCTTACGAAGGAAATTACACGAAAGACCGCAAGGCACAAGGTGGAACTATTTCTGAAATCACGATTCACCATTGCGCAAGCATTTTGACCATTGACGCTCTGGGCGCACTTTGGCAGCGCGAAGGTCGAAAAGGATCTTCCCACTACGGCGTTTCGGAAACGAATATCGGACAGTATGTCCATGAAAGTGATGTGGCATGGACGAACGGCAACTGGGAGGCAAACTGCCGCGCAGTAACAATTGAGACATCTAATAGTGGTGGCGCGCCGGAGTGGCCTGTTTCGGATACGACGTTCCAAACGCTGGTTACACTGGTGGCGGATATCGCCCGCCGTAATGGCCTTGGAAAATTGGTTAAGGGTAAAAATCTGACTTGGCACAGTATGTACGCTGCGACGGCATGCCCTGGTCCTTATCTTTCCGGAAAGCTGCAGGAACTGGTAGATAAAGCAAACACGATAAATGGTTTCTGATTTTTTGATTTTAGGGTTTACAAAATTGGTGCAGTAATCTCTTTACTTAGTGAACGTTCACAAAAGCACCTGACGAGGTGCAAGGACAAAATTCAATGAAGGAGTGAAAAAATAATGGCTTACACTTTTGAGCAATCTTACTATTTTCGTCCGTATCGCGGCAACAGCAGTTTTTGGCTGAACCGCTATGGCAATGGCAGCATCGCATCTCACCAGAAGGCTACGCTGTATACGGCAGCAGGTTCTGCTGATCAGCGCCTTAAAGTTCACAAGGTCAGCGGTGGTTGCCAGCTGCTTTCTGACCTCAACAATGCGTATGGTCTGAACATTTACGGAACCAAAGCAGGGAGTGTTTGTGACTTCTATCCGGTCTCTGGCAACTTTAACGATGCTTTGATTGACCTTTTGACCGTTGACGCAGCTAATAATCTGTACCGCATCAAGATGATCAACCACAACCTGTACCTGACCCCATCCTCCAATTCGAGCGGTGCTGCTCTGACGTGGGAAAATGCTTCTAATGCGGACAATCAGATTTGGCAGCTTTGCACGTCTCAGTCCAGTGGTGGCGGCAGTACGGGTGGCAGTACGGGTGGCAGTACCACCATTACGATGCCCGTAAATGCAAATCAGCACTATTCCGGCAATAGTTCTTGGATTGTCAATTATGGTTGTGCTGTTTGCTGTGGTGTGGATTTGGAATCGTGGAAGAATAATAAGCGTTACACCATTTCTGATTTTGCCAACTACTATGATGAGACCAATGGCTACTACTGGACCGGTCCGGAGAACTTCTCTTTCAGCGATGCCATTTCTCTGGCAAGCCTGAATGAGGCACAGACGATTGAGAAGATTCGTTCCTATGTCAAGAATCATATTCCGGTTGCCTGTCATGCAGTTGGAACTGGTAATCGTCAGCACTGGTTCGTTGCATATGAATTGACTGGTGAAAGTGGCGGCACTTGGGCAACTGCAGGAATCAAGGTCCTTGATCCGTACAATGGCGATTTTGACTCTACGGAGGGCCGTCGGGTCACGATTCTTGAAGCTATGCAGACTAGCCATGTGACGCTGGGCGTAGATCGTATCCGTATTCCTAACTAAAGCCTAAATACAAATAGGTAGAAAACTCCCCGCTTGTAGGTGGAACACCTAACAAGCGGGGAGTTTTTGCGTAGAAATATTTAGAGAAGCGTCATTAAATCGGCGCTTTGAACGATATTTAGTGTATAAAAGAATAGTAGGGCATATTATATGCACATTTTCTATCTCTTGCAAGTGCCATCTTGACACCAAGGCATCGAACTTAATTTGTATTGATAACCATCCTCGGTGTAGAGTGTATCGCCGTCGGCGCCCGTAAAAAGCTGGTTCTCTGTTTCGTCCGGCAAGAAAAAAGGTTCTTCATCATCAAAGTGATTCAAGTTTGCACAGAACCATCGGAAATCGGTGGATAAGGTATCGTTATACGACAAGAAGCATTGGATATAAAAATTGTGTCCATCGCTAAAGCAAATCTCTCCAAATTGATCTGTGCCGGGGGCACCCACCCAAGGTTTTCCATCTTTTATTAAAGAGTTATGACCACGTTCATCATAATCTAATTCTGCATAAGGAAAGTCATAAATAGAATCATAGCGTGTGAGCGTATCCGTATCGGGGGAAGCCTGCGTGTCAGAAGCGGATTCGTTTGGGTCAGGCGAAGATGCAGACGATGAAATTCCATCGGGAGTTACGCTCGGAGAATCCGCGGTAGAATCGCTGATAGAAATGTCCGAACTATTAGAATTTTCTGGAATCGATGGAGCTTCAGAAGAATTACTCTCACTGGAAGAACTGCTCGTAGTTGTAGAAGATGATTCCTGATGGTTGCCGTTCGTTGCAATTTGCATGGAGCATGAACAAAGAGAAAGCACAAAGAATACACCAGCTAACAAATACATCTTTTTTTTCATAATAAGCCTCCATACAGTCGTATGAGTTGAAAAAAATTAATAGAAGATACCAAGGTGCTCTTTCAAAACTATTTATGAAAAAGCGGAAAGAAACTTTAAAGAGAATTGTTGACAGCTATGACGTGACGCCAAAATAGCGTCTCAATTTTATGATTGCTGTCTTTTTACATTTGTTTATGGCCTGTCGAGACTTATTGTCTCTGGTGGCGATTTCTTGGATGCTATATTGACGGAAGTAATGGTCATAAATGACATGATACTCTTCGGTACTTAGCGCACGTTTAAGATCAAGCAGCAAGAGATTATTGTATGTATCGGATTCGCTGAATGCAGTGTCAAACTGCAAAGGATCATAGTCCGTTTGGCTTTCAATCGAAACAGTGGGAAGCTGATGGCACTTCTCCTTAGAAAGTGCGATATAATGATGATATATTGCCTTGTTGATATAGCTAATGATAGCACCGTCTGTGCTTATAGTCAACTCATTGAGTTGTAAATTTTTGGCGAACGCTAGTAAGAAACATTGGAAATCCTGCAATGCATCCTCTGATTGCAGGAAGAATGCATATTTCTTGAGCAGGGGAGAAAACTTCTCCAAAAGAGCGAGTGCCTGCTCACGGTCACCATTTTGAATATCCTGAATGCAAGTATAAAGAGATGATTTCATTTTCTTCTTCCCCTCCTGAAAGGGAAAAGAGAAAAATCATCTGCAAATGTAAACCGAAATCAAAAATATTTTTGTGTTAGGTGTCGAACGATTTAAGTAAAATGGCGCGCGCCCGGTGTATACGGGTTTTAACGTTTGATTCACTCGAATTTGTGATTTGCGCGATTTCGCGGATAGAGTAACCCTTTACGCGCAGGACTAAGGTTCGGCGGTAAATTGAAGGCATAAGCACTGTACCTTGCCGAGAGAGTGGATGCCATCGTCTTGAAAATTGTAGAGGAAGTATTCGAGCAAATCCGAGACACACCCTATTCCCAAGTGGCTGAGAATCGGATTCGACAGGAGTCGAACCTGCAAAAGACAAAACGTGCAGCAGCGGAGAAAAAGATAAAAGCCGCTCAGCACGCCCTGGAACGCTTTGAGGGTGAGATACTGAAATGCCTTGATGGAACAAGCAATTTTACCGAGGACATGATTGCCAAGCAAATCCGCCGATACCAACAGGAACTGGATGATGCTAAGGCAGAGTACGCGGAACTCCAAAATGCAAGGTTAAACGAAGCGGCTGAAATTCGGAAACTGCGTACTTACTACGATGACTTTAAAGGCTGGGCAGAAGAATTTGACACCGCTCCGCTGGAAATGAAACGAATGATACTGAGCCATCTGATTGATAGGGTAGAGGTCGGAAGAAAATACCAAGTTATTGTGAAGTTTAATATGAAGTACAGACAGTTTCTGGAATGCACAGCAGAAACTTACAATACAGAAATTGGTGCATAACAGAAAAGGCGGACTGTTCACGCAGGAAAGTGAATAGTCCACTTTTTGTGCTATGGACAGCACTATTGCAAAAAGTAAAGAAACAGCGTATAATAAAGGCAAGGAAAGGAGGCGCTTATCCCATGCAGCAGGAAGAAAATTATCTGGCGCAAAGCATATCCCAAGTAGATGCCGATGCCTGCTACGATGAGGGTGTTAAGCGTCTGCTTGCCAACAAAAGCATTCTGGCCGTTATTATGAAGGAGTGCGTTCCGGAATATCACGGCTGTACGGTGCGGGAGATTGCGGAGAAGTATATCGAGGGTGAACCGCAGATTGGCGCTGTCGGCGTGGACGCCGATGAAACAAACCGCAACGTATCTGCCACGATTCACGGCACGAATACGGAAGATGTGACGCTGACCGAGGGTACGATTCGCTACGATGTCCGCTTTTATGCCACAGCACCGAGCGAGGATGGTCTGATTGGGCTGATTTTGAACGTGGAGGCACAGAACCGCTACAATGCAGGGTATCCGCTGTTGAAACGTGCAATTTATTATTGCAGCCGTATGATCTCGGCGCAGTACGGCACGGAATTTACCAAAGGCGAGTACGGTAAAATCAAGAAAGTGTACTCGATTTGGGTATGTATGAACCCGCCGAAGAACCGCAGAAACACAATTACGCAGTATTCCATACAGGAAAAGCATATCATTGGTGATGCGGTTGAGCAAGTCAGAAACTACGACCTGATGAGCGCCGTGATGATTTGCTTGGGCGATGAGGACGACAAAAACTATGGCGGGCTGCTGAAATTCTTGGAAGTACTGCTTTCAGAAGAAAAGAGTCCCGAAACGAAGAAAGAAATATTAGAAACGGAATTTGATGTTCCGATGACACAAACGCTTGAAAGTGAGGTGCGCAGAATGTGCAATTTGAGCCAAGGTGTTATGGAAAGGGCAATGGAGAAGGGCGTTGCGAAAGGAATTGGCATCGGTGAAGAGAGGGGCGAGAACAAAGCAACTCTCAATGCGATTCGTAACGTGATGGACAGCTTTAAAGTGTCTGTCGATGCAGCAATGGATGCGTTGCATATTCCTGAAGCTGATCGCGCCAAATATAGAGCCATGCTCCAAAGTTAAAAAGCAAATTGAAAGCCGGTTGCAATGCAAAGCAACCGGCTTTTGCTTAATATATCGCGCATGATGTGAATGCTAATATATACTTGAGCCACTTTCCAGCAAAATGACAGCGAATATTTGAGCCACCTAATGGCTTCCCGTATAATAGATGTAGACTACTATGCGGGAGGCGATAGAAAGGTGGTCACATCGGTGGATGTCTACAAATCAATCCGCGCGCTGCAACTTGAAGGAGTAACCAGTCAGCGTGCAGCAGCTAAAATTCTGGGAATTTCTAGAAACACAGTCAAGAAATATTGGATGGGCGACGCAGTTCCATGGGATCGGAAAGCCTACCAGCGAGAAGCCTCTGTCATAACGCCAGAAGTAATGAATTACAGGAACCTTGAAAACAGAATAGACGTAACTATCCGAGAAGGATAGATGTCCACAGAAGCGGTCACCTCTACCGGGTGGCTGGCACAGGAAAGTAGTACGCAGGCAAGAGTCCTGAAGCAACCTTTCTGATTATCCTCTGGTTTCAGGGGATAGAGCGACAAGACACGCCCGTGCCTGACGAAATATAGGTACGGAAGGGCAGAGAATAGAACCTGGCCTATGGGTAAGGCAGATGTGCAGCAAGTAGAACCGCAGTGAGCGATTGCAGCAAAGGTTTTGAAAATTTGTGTTGTTGCTCAACTTGTTATTGCAATTTGCATAATAGAACTAGAGAATAACTCTTTCAATGGCGGGGGCAACCTCGCCATTTTGTGTATTCTACAAACTGATGGGAAAATGGATATGGCGAAAACTCCAAAAATTCGCTGGATATTTGGGGAATATGTCAATGCGGAAACATTCCTGTTATGGTATAATAATCTATATGAAGGATAATCTCTAATTATCATTCGAAGTATTATGTGCATATCGGGAGAGAAAATATGAAAACAGATCAAACACGTATATGCAAGCTTATTAAAGAATGATGAGAATGACAGGCAAACAAGTCTGCAATTATTATAATGAGTTTCTGGGGGGCAACGAGGTTGGTTTACATTCTATCCTTCAAAAGCGAGCTATTTTAGCGAACTGTGCGAAAGGCGGAAGTAGGTAGAAGATATATTGTGACCAAAGGAAAGTCATGAAGCGTATGTGAGAGATAGGTATTATACAGTGGAGCGATTGCATACCGGTAAAGAAATAATAAAAGAATCTTGCAATAGTTCTGATGCATGAATATCCTACTTGTGGTATAATATGAGTATATAAATTATGAGATAGTGTCCGTGTTATATGATACGAAATATAGAACTCTGAGGAGTTGAACCATGATATGGGAGATTCTACAGAAAAAAATTTGAAGAGTTATAGGAATAGTGAACTGAAGTGGTTTCTGCTCGCCAATATTCTTTTAATGTTGGTAACATCTGGTGAATTAAAATTTGATTCCCAAGACGCTAATGTGTTCTCATTTATAAGTGAAATTATTAGTATTACAGCTGTATCTTCTTGCGCGTACATCTTGACTTTTATTTTTGACTCAATTCTTCCCCCGATTTTTAAAGTGAAACTAATATTTTGGTGGAAGAAACAACCAAGTTGTACCATTTTTACAGATATGCTTAAAAACCTTCAAGATAATAGATTTACGCTGTCCACTGTTCTAGAGAAATATAACGACATTTATGTGATAATCGATAATCTGCCAAAAGGCATTGACCAAACCCCGTATTGGTATTCCATCTATGAGCGCAATAGAAGTAACCCCATTGTTTTTGGTTCAAATCGAGATTATTTGTTGCTAAGAGATATGCATGCACAGATGGTGATGCTGATGGTTGTATATGTTGCCCTTGTGCTTGTTACTGGTTTGATGGATTTTTCTGAACCGTTTATTTTTTATATCCTTTTTATGATTGGCGCACTTAATGTTGGTGCCCGTGTTCAAGGCAAGCGGGTTGTATATAATGTTTTATCTGTTGATATCAATGCGAAAAAGGATGAATGACGGTCTGAAAAATTAAGAAAGGGTGTTTAAAATGGTTGATTGGATATACGACGATAAATGTGCGTCTGCTTGTTTCTTCAGGAGCTCCGTTCAACCCCCAAAAAGGAAAATGATGCTGCAGATAACGCAAAAATGTAACCTACATTGTGCGCATTGCTTTGCGAATGCAAGTGGAACAGGAACTGAAATGTCTTTGGAGTTGATACAAAATAAGATACTCCCGCAGCTTTTAAAAAACCAGGTGGTTAAAATTACTTTGACCGGCGGCGAACCGCTCTGTAACCCGCAAATTAAAGATATTGTTCAATTATTGCTAGACAACCATATTGGAGTAAGTATTTGTACAAATGCAACGCTAATTGATACGGCATGGATTGCTTATCTTTCAAAATATGAAAATGTACATTTTAATGTCAGTTTGGACGGTATGAGATTAGAATCGCATGGAAGATTTAGAGGAAATCTTTCGATAGAGATGTTCGATAAAATTATATCTACAATAACAACTTTAGGACATTACAAACTTCTAAATGGCATTTTGACTACGCCCAACACTTACGCTACCATTGATGAATATATTGATCTATGCTGTTTTGCTAAAAAGATAGGAGCACATTATGTCCTTATGAATCCTTTGTCTCCGTTTGGAAGAGGAGTAAAGACACAACAGTTAGCTTATACAAATAATGAAATGTGTTTGTTGAAAAAGCAAACAGAACTGCTTGCGACGGATAACTTTCAAATTGTTTATATACGTTTCCCTAATAATGAGCAGAAACCTATTGGAAAATGTCCTATTGGATCTGTTCTATATGTTTTCACAAATGGCGATGTGGCAATATGTCCTTATATGGTTTTTGCTGCGAATGGTGAAAATAGATATAATGCAAAGGACTTTATTTTGGGGAATATTTTTGGTAATGAAGAACTGGACTTATCCACCGAGATAAAAAAATTCATAAAGCACTATTTAATGCAAAACACTGCTTATAAGAATTGCGGAGCATGTAGTAAGGGGTGCTACGCCATCAAAATATCTAACGATCAAGACCTTTCAGATTGCGATTTTGATATATGTCCTTTAGCAGGGAGTAAAACAAAATGAGAAAAGGATTGTTTATAAGTGTCGATGGCCCTAATGGCGCGGGAAAAACAACATTTATTCGTACACTGGTGGAAAATTTAAGCGTCAATTATGATGTTTATGATACTAGAGAACCATCACCTACTTCATTTGGGACTTTTGTTAAAAAGAATGAAGGGGGGCTAAAAGGTATGCAGTATGCCCAATTAATATGGGCTGATCGACATTACCATCTACAAACGTGTGTGCAACCACAACTTTCTTTAGGAAAGATTGTAGTATGTGATCGTTACATAGATTCTAGCTTTGTACTGCAAGGGTTTGATGGCGTTTCGGAAGAGCAAATATGGGAACTTAATAAATCGTTTTTACGGCCGGACCTTAATATTATATTACTTGCAGATCCTGAAATTTTACAGAAAAGATTGCAGAAGAGAGAAAGTCTTTCGGCGTTTGAAAAAAGAATGACGCGAGAAGAAGAAATATATATGTATAGAAAAGCCATTGACTTTTTAAGCAGAAAAAATATACCACATATTATTTATATGAATAACACATATGATGAGTTGCAAAAAAACCTTAAAGATGCAACCATTAGAATTCATGAAATGACGGGGTAATTGGTATGAGCTTACTTAAAGTTATGACTCTAAATATAGGAAATCCTTCACTTCAGCGTGTTCAAAAGCAGATTGATTGGTTGGAAACTAGAGATGAGGATGTTTTTGTCTTGACAGAAACGAAGTTGAGTCAGGGCTGCTTATATCTGGAAGAGTATTTTGGTGAAGTGGGTTCTACGTTGTTTGATTATGGGAAGGAACCTAAATTCCATGTTTTTTTCCCGAAATCTCAAACAGAAGATTTAGGAGTTATGATTTTAAGTCGATTCCCAATATTATCGACAGAGTCTTGTTTTGAAAAAAGTAGTCCTTATTATTCAAGGCTAATCAATGTCTGCCTTGATTTCTATGGGAATAAAGTGGGTGTTATGGGATTATATGTCCCGTCGAGAGATTCTTCAGCAGAAAAAATAAAACGTAAAAAGCAATTTGTAATTGACTATTTGAACTATTTAAAGCAACTCGGCGGAAAGAAAGAAATACCATATGTAATTTGTGGCGATTTGAATGTCTTAGAAGAGAAGCATGTTCCGCACTATCGAAATTTTTTGAAGTGGGAGTATGATTTTTATGGCCGTTTTAGCCATTTTGGCTATACGGATGCATTTCGGTTGTTACATCCGACAGAAAATGAATATAGCTGGGTAGGGCGGACAAATGACGGTTACCGTTACGATCACTGCTTTGTATCCAAAGAAATATCCAAGCGTGTTGTTAAATGTTGCTATATACATGAAACTCGTAAGATTCCGATTACAGATCATTCTGCGCTAACGCTGACCCTTGACTTTTAACTTGCCACCTCAAAACATTTTGTTGGGAAATTCTACGCGGTCTATGACAATCAGGTTGCGGTTAATGATGGCTTTGAATATAAATAATGGTATAGAAAACTGTCAAGTATCTGTATCATATACGTGTGCAAATAGTCGGTTTGGCTGGAAAGGATTGAGTATGCAATGCCTATAACGGTAAATGTTGCAGGGCAGGTTGGACAAATAAGGCTTCCCACTTCAAAGGCGCTATGGCCTCTATTTGAAACAGTTATTAATTCTATTCAGTCACTTGAGGAAAGTGACACAAAGAAAAAAGTGATTGTTATTGATGCTTTGCGTCCAGAACATACGCAGCTTAAAACTGGGGAACAGGGGCGTACTATAATGGCTAAAGAGCGAATGGTGGATGATGTGTAAAAAGATTTAAAGCACAAAGACACCAGCATAATAACCATGAGTACGCGCAACTAAGGAGAGCAACTGACTCTTAATCAGTGGGTCCTGGGTTCGAGTCCCCGATGGTGCACCAAAAAAGCCTTACGGAAACGTAAGGCTTTTTTCATAATGATTGCCGCTTTGTGTGAGTGCTTTCATTTGCCGCTGACTTCAACCCAAGTCAGCGGCTCTTTTTGTTTTGTAGGGGTGTAGGGGAGAAATTCATCCCTCCCGGAGATGCAACAACAGCCGCAAACGGCTCGGGAGGGTCATTCTTGTTGCCATGGACCGCGGCAATATGCTATACTAAAGAAAAAACAGAAGGGGAGGCACTGCGGATGACCCGCATTGCAATCGTAGAGGATGAGGCCGCCGTCCGGGAGCAGCTGGCGGGGTATGTGCAGCGCTACACGCGGCAGTATGGCACCCAGTTTGAGGTGACAATGTTCACCGACGGCGTCGAAATCCTTGAGGACTACCGCCCGGTCTACGACATAATTTTTCTTGATGTAGAGATGCTGCATCTGGACGGCATGGAGACTGCCCGCCGTATCCGCGAGCTGGACAGCGATGTGCTGCTGATTTTTATTACGAACATGGCGCAGTATGCCATCAAGGGGTACGCCGTCGGTGCGTTGGACTACGTGCTCAAGCCTGTGCCGTACTTTGCGTTCTCGCAGCAGCTGCAAAAGGCTGTGAACCAGCTGGCCAAGCGGACGCGGCATTATCTGGCTGTGCCGGTGGACGGAGGCATGCGCCGATTGGACGCTGCTACGATTTATTATATCGAGAGTGAGGGCCACCGCGTCCATTTTTACACCGAGGACGGCGACTTCTCCGCACCCGGCGCGCTGAAGGCGCTGGAGGAAAAGCTGGCGGGCCGTCTGTTTGCGCGGTGTAACAGCGGCTATCTTGTGAATCTCGCGCAGGTGTCGGGCGTGCAGCAGAACACGGTGCAGGTCGGCCCGCATGAGCTGCAGATCAGCCGTCCCAAGCGCAGGGCGTTTCTGGCCGCGCTGGCGGACTACATCGGGGGTGAGGGCGCATGATGACGCTGCCGGACATCCCGCGGCTGTACACGGCGCTGGCAGAGGTTCTTGCCGTGCTGGTCTACGCGCAGGCCGCGCCGCCCCGCGCTGCAAAGCCTGTGACCTATGCGGCCACGGCGGGGTGGGCCGCGGTGCTGGGCGTGTTTTTGCAGCTTACCGGCAGTGTGCCGCTGGCGTGGTGGCTGCCCTGCATGGTCGCGGCCATCGCGTGGCTGTACCTGTATCTGTGGGGCACGCGGGAGATGAATTTACTGGAAGCCGGCTACAGCTGCGCCCGCGCGTTCATTCTGGCGGAGCTGGCCGCCAGCGTGGAGTGGCAGCTCCACTGCGTACTCTGGCCGCAGCAGCGGGCTACAGCACCGCTTTCGGTACTGTTGCTGGCGGCGGTCTACACGGCGGTTTACGGCTTTTTGTATTGGTTTGAGCGCCGCCACGCTGCGCCCACGCGGCTGACCATTACCGCGGCGGCGACACTGATGGCTGTCGTCATGGCGGTCACGGCGTTTGCGGTCAGCAATCTGAGCTTTATCTCCGACAACGGTGTCACGATGAGCGTGATGAGCATTTTCTACATCCGCACGCTGGTGGATATGGCGGGCGTGCTGATCCTGACGGTCCAGCACGAGCAGCTGCGCGAGGCCGCACTGCACAGCGAGCTGACGGCCATGGACAATGTCCTGCGCCGCCAGTATGAGCAGTACAGGCAGAGCAAGGAGAACATCCGCCTTATCAACCGCCGCTATCATGAGCTGAAAATGCAGATCGCGGCCATCCGTGCCGAGCGCGACCAGGCCAAGCAGGACGCCGCGCTGGCCGAAATGGAGAGCGGCATCCGTCAGTACGAGGCCGAGAACAAGACCGGCAACCCCGTGCTGGACACGCTGCTGACGGCGAAAACGCTCTACTGCCAGCAGCACGGCATCAATCTGACCTGTGTGGCGGACGGTACGCTGCTGCACTTTCTGACGACAGGGGAGATCTGCACGATTGTGGGCACGGTGCTGGACAACGCTACCGAGAGTGTGCTGACCGAGCCGGACCCCGAGAAGCGGCTGATCCGGGCCGCCATCTACGCGCAGAACGGCTTTGTGATGCTGCGGTTTGAGAACTACTGCGCTGACCCCGTGGAGCTTGGCCCCGACGGCCTGCCCGCCCGCAGCAGCCACGGCGGCTACGATTTAAAGAGCGTCCGCGCTGCCGCCGAGGCCCACGGCGGCACGCTGACCCTGCACTGGGAGAATGAGTGGTTCACGGTGCGGATTTTGCTGCCGCAGAAGTAGTAAGGATTGCGGCAGCGGAAACGACCCGCGGGCGGATATGGAATCCGCCCCTACAATGTAGGAATCGATGCTCGTCATCGACCCGGGAGCCTTGCGGCAGCTGCCATGCTCACCCCTGTAGCGGCGTCAACCTTCCCCCACAGGGGAAGGCTTTTTTGCTATGCCGCAATTTGCACAAAGAAGGCGCGGTTGTACTTGTACAAAATCACAACAAAATTTGCCCGGTCAAGCGGCAAAACTGCAAAGTATGCTTCAAAAACGGCAGCTTGTGCGAAAAATACGCCTATCGTGCCGCAATCTGCTACAATAGAATCGACGCAAAACATGGGCTCGCTTTTGACAGGTTTTATACTGTTTGAAGAGGAGAAAAATAAATGACAAAGCAACCCAAAGTCCGCAAGCCGCACCCCGTACTGCACGGGATCGGTCTGGTGCTGTCAGTGATCCTGTTGGTCGCGGTACTGGTCGGCACCTACGTTCTGTCCACGATGGCCACCATCATTGACAGCTTCATCGGCGCACCCAGCGGCCACTATTCCGACGCTGAAATTGCCGACACCAAGGTCAAGGCGGAAGCGCTGGCCGCTGATGTTGAGGCCGAGGGAACTGTCCTTGTCCGGAACAACGACAACACCCTGCCGTTGGCCGCTGACAACAAGAAGATCAACGTCTTTGGCTGGGCCTCCACTGCCTGGTTGGGCGGCGGTTCCGGCTCCGGCGGCGTGTCCGGCGTCAACACCGATTTGCTGGCCGCGCTGACTGCCTACGGCGTTGCGTACAACACCGAGCTGACCGATATGTACAAGGATTTCCAGGATGGCCGCGAGTACACCCGCACCCTGAGTGCCTGGCCCGAGCAGTCCGGCCGCCTGTATGAGCCTGACATCAACAACCGGACCTACTATACACAGTCGATGCTGGACAACGCCAAGAGCTTCTCCGATACGGCTGTTGTCGTGATCGGGCGTCTGGCGGGCGAGAGCAACGACGCCACCAAGCAGCAGTACAAGCGCACCGAGAAGGGCGGCGACATCGTTGTTGACGACACCCGCACGATGCTGGAGCTGACCACCGAGGAAGAGAATCTGCTGAACTACGTCGGCGCAAATTACGCCCATGTGGTTGTGCTCATCAACTCCACCAATGTCATGGAGCTGGGCCAGATCGAGACGATCCCCGGCATTGATGCCTGCCTGATTGCCGGTCTGTCCGGCTCCGAGGGCGCGACTGCCGTGCCCGAAGTGCTGTGGGGTGACCGCGAACCCAGCGGGCGTACCGCCGATACCTGGGCTTATGACCTGACCACCGCCGCCAGCTATGCGAACGCCGGTATAGAGGGTGTCGGTAAGTACAGCGACGCCGACGGCCTCTACCCGGCAGACGGCACGACGAACGGCAACCTTGACACGCCCTACGCCTATGAGCAGGTTTCCTATGTCGATTACGCCGAGGGCATCTACATCGGCTACAAGTGGTACGAGACCGCCGACGCAGAGGGCTACTGGGATGCCGAGAGCAACGAGCACGGCACCGGCTACGACGCCGTTGTGCAGTATCCCTTCGGCTACGGCCTGAGCTACACCAGCTTTGATTGGAAAGTCACGGACGCCGCCAACGGCAGCGCCCTGACGAAGGACGGTAATGTGACCGTCAATGTTACCGTCACGAACACCGGTGACCGCGCGGGCAAGGACGTTGTCCAGCTCTACTACACCGCCCCGTACACGGCAGGGGAAATTGAAAAATCCAGCGTCGAGCTGGGCGCGTTCGCCAAGACGAAGGAGCTGGCCCCCGGCGAGAGCGAGGAGGTCACCCTGACGATCCCCGTCTCCGACATGGCCAGCTACGATGCCTACGACGCCAACCACAACGGCTTCACCGGCTATGAGCTGGATGCGGGTGACTACATCTTCACCGTGCGCCATGATGCCCACGATGTGGACGACGACGCCAATGCGACCATCACCTGCAGCCTGCCCGCAGGCGTGCAGTATGCCGAGGACACCGTCACCGGCAATGCCGTTTCCAACAAGTTTACCGGCAGCGACGCCGTTGACGGCGTGAGCCTCGACGGCAGTGATTCCGACCAGAACATCACCTACCTGACCCGCGCCGACTTTGCGGGCACCTTCCCCAAGACGAACACCCCGACCCGTGCCATGACCGACAACGTCAAGGTGCTGAACCGCTACACCGCCGACGATGCCAACGGCTGGATCAACGACGCTGATGAGGCTATTACCACCGGCGCTAAGAACGGCCTGAAGATCGAGGACAACGGCGAGACCACCGACCTCGGTTTCCGGCTCGGCTCTGACTTCAACGACCCCCGGTGGGATGCCCTGCTGGATCAGCTGACCGTTGACGAGATGGAAAACCTCTACATCAACGCCTACGGCGGCCTGGCCGAACTCAAGAGCGTCGGCAAGTCCAAGAGCAAGGACGCCGACGGCCCCGCCCAGATCGGCGGCTTCACCGGCATGGGTGCCGGCACGGGCTTCCCCAGCTCCAGCACGCTGGCCCAGACCTGGAACGCAGACCTTGCCCAGGAGGAGGGCCGCACCATCGGCACGCAGGCCCTGCAGAACGGCTACACCGGCTGGTATGCCCCCGCCACCAACATGCACCGCAGCCCCTTCAATGGCCGCAACTATGAGTATTATTCCGAGGACAGCCTGCTGTCCGGCGTCATCTGCGGCAACACTGTGACCGGCGCAAACCAGGCGGGCGTCTACACCTATGTCAAGCACTTTATCTGCAACGACGGCGAGAGCGGTATCTACCGCGATTCCGTCTATACCTGGATGACGGAGCAGACCCTGCGCGAGACCTACCTGCGCCCGTTCCGGATGCTCGTCGAGGATTACGACGCAGTCGGCCTCATGAGCAGCTACAACCGTATCGGCGCAGTCTGGGCAGGCGGCAGTGAGGCGCTGCTGACCGGCATCCTGCGCGACGAGTGGGGCTTTGACGGCGCGGTCATCACCGACTACTGCGACCACCACAGCTACATGAACGGCGACCAGGCCCTGCGCGCAGGCGGCAGCCTGTGGATGGCGGGCTTCACCGGCGGCGAGATGGCCTTTGAGACCGGCTCTAACAGCTACCTGCAGGCCCTGCGCCGCGCCACCAAGGAAGCACTGTACATGTACCTGCATGTCCGCGTGACCAACCGCGACTATGCTGACAGCATCGGCGACACCACCGCTGTGCGCCATGCGTTCACGACCTCTGTGTTCGGCTGGCGTCATCTGGTTGCCCTGATCGACATCGTGGCCGTTGTCCTGTTCGCCCTCGCCGTGCGCGGCGTCGTCATCGACGTTAAGCTCCGCAAGGCAGCCAAGACCGAAAAAAAGAACTTCTGATTCACCAAAGGAATGTGTGATCCATGAAACATGCAAACATTATTACCAAGTTGACCCTTGAACAAAAATGCGCGCTGCTCTCCGGCGAGACGGTCTTTACGACCCGCGGCTACAAAAATGCGGGTATCCCGTCCATCACCCTGTCGGACGGCCCCAACGGCGTGCGCAAGCAGGCGGGTGCGGCGGACCATCTGGGCCTGAACCCCAGCGTCCCCGCGACCTGCTTCCCGACGGCGGCTACCGTGGCCTGCAGCTGGGATCCCGCCCTGGGCGAACAGCTCGGCCGGGCCATGGGGGAGGAGGCCGCCGCGCAGGAGGTATCCGTCCTGCTGGGGCCGGGCCTCAACACCAAGCGCAGCCCGCTGTGCGGGCGCAACTTCGAGTATTTCTCGGAGGACCCGTACCTCTCCGGCAAGCTGGCCGCGGCCTACGTGCGCGGCATCCAGTCCAACGGCATCGCCGCCTGCCCCAAGCACTTCGCCGTCAACAGCCAGGAGCTGCGCCGCATGGCGTCGGACTCCGTCGTCGACGAGCGAACCTTGCGGGAACTCTACCTGACCGGCTTTGAAATCGTCGTCAAAGAGGCGCACCCCAAGACCATCATGTCCAGCTACAACCTCGTCAACGGCACCTACGCCAACGAGAACGCCCACCTTTTGCAGGACATCCTGCGCAGGGACTGGGGCTTTGACGGCGCTGTCGTGACCGACTGGGGCGGCAGCAATGACCATGCGCTGGGCGTAAAGAACGGTTCTACGCTGGAAATGCCCGCCCCCGGCGGAGACGCCGTGCGCGAGCTGTTGAAGGCCGTCGAGACCGGTAAAATTTCCGAATCTGATGTGGACGCCCGCCTGGACGAGCTGCTGACGCTGGTACTGGACACCCACGCCGCCGTGGAAAACCACAGTCGCAGCTTTGACGCCGACGCTCACCACGCGCTGGCCCGCCGCGCCGCTGCCGAGAGCGCCGTCCTGCTGAAAAACGATGGCGATCTGCTGCCGCTGGCCGCAGGCGCAAGCGTGGCCGTCATCGGTGACTTTGCCGAGACGCCGCGTTACCAGGGCGCAGGCTCCAGCGCCGTCAACTCCATCAAGGTCGATACCTTCCTTGACTGCCTGAAAGACAGCGGCCTGCACAGCGTTGGCTTTGCCGCGGGCTTTGACCGCCAGGGCAAGCCGGACGATGCCAAAAAGGCCGAGGCCGTCGCGCTGGCGGAAAAGGCCGACACCGTGCTGCTCTGCTTAGGGTTGGACGAGATCAAGGAGAGCGAGGGTCTGGACCGCGCCGATATGAAGCTGGCCGACAACCAGATCGAGCTTTTGCAGGCCGTGCAGCAGGCCAACCCCAACACTGTCGTCATCGTCAGCGCGGGCGCGTCGCTGGAAACGCCGTGGCTGGCCCACTGCAGGGCGCTTGTCTACGGCGCCCTCGGCGGCCAGGCCGGCGCGGGCGCAATGGTCGATGTGCTGACCGGCAAAATCAACCCGTCCGGCAAGCTGGCCGAGACCTGGGCCAATGCCCACGCCGACACCCCCGCCAAGGACAACTTTGCAGGTGCGGGACGCACCGTGCAGTACCGCGAGGGGCTGTACGTCGGCTACCGCTACTACCAGACCGCGGGTGTGCCCGTGGCGTTCCCGTTCGGCTACGGCCTGAGCTACACGAGTTTTGCCTACAGCGAGCTGAAAGCCGACGCCCGCAGCGTGACCCTGACCGTGACAAACACGGGCAGCCACGCCGGTGCCGAGATCGTACAGGTCTACGCGGCCAAGCCCGACGCCCAGATCTTCCGCCCTGCGCAGGAGCTGAAGGCCTTTACAAAGGTCTGGCTGGAGGCAGGGGAGAGCAAGATCGTCACCCTGCCGCTGGACGACAAGGCGTTCCGCTACTGGAACACAAAGACCGACAGCTGGGAGGTCGAGGGCGGCACGTATGAGCTTCGCGTAGGGGCGAGCTCTGCGGACATCCGCCTGACCGCCGCCGTCGAGGTGAACGGTACGAGCGCACCGAACCCATACGCGGGCAAGGCGCTGCCGCACTACACCAGCGGCAAGGTGCAGCGCGTGCCCGATGCCGAGTGGGAGACCCTGCTGGGCCGCCCCATCCCGGCGGATACCGTCAAAATTGACCGCAACATGACCCTGGGTGAGCTGAACCACAGCCGCAGCCCGCTGTGCTGGCTGGTCTGGGCTGTGCTCACGATGATGCTGAACGCCAGCTACAAGCGCGGCAAGCCGAACCTGAACGTGATGTTCCAGTACAACATGCCGCTGCGCGCGCTGGCCAAGATGACAAGCGGTGCCATCAGCATGGGCATGGTGGACGGCATCGTGCTGGAGGCAAAGGGCTTCTGGGTCATCGGTCTGCTGAAGGTCATCGTCGAAGCCGTTAAAAACATCATCCTCAACGCGCAGCTGGAAAGCCGCCTGCGCAACAGCTGACAGGAAGGGCTGTCATGCAGCTTTGGAATACCTTTGCGGAAAAGCATCCTGCCGCAGCCAAGTGGGTGCGCGAGGGTGGCTTGTTCGTCGTCTTCCCGGAAGGGGAGGCTAAGAAGGCATAAGAATAGCCGAGCAGCGTAAAAACTGCTCGGCTTTGTTGTTTGTTGCTTGCGTGGCTTCCCCCTCGGGGGGGGAGGCTTAGGGCAACACCGCATAATTCCCGCCTTACGGCTTAAGCGCCGCTCCGGCGGCTGCGGCACGGCATCTGCGTTGCCAAAATGCTCGATAATACACAAAGTATTATCTGCGCTTTTGGCTTAGCAGCTGCCGTACCTCGCTCGCCGTATCGGCACTTAGAATTATGCGGTATTGCCCTAGAAATTACAAATAATTCACCGCCAGGATCGCCGCGCCCAGCACGACCAGCACAACGCCTGTCGCGCGGTTCAGCGTGGCAGGCTCGGCCTTGTTCGCGAACTTGGCGGCAATGCGCGCCCAGAGCAGCGTGCTCAGCACACAGCAGATCAGGCAGAACAGATCCGGTAAACCGCCAATCGCAAAATGGCTGACAGAACCGGTGAAGGCCGTGAACGCCATGATGAAAACGCTCGTTCCGACGGCAGTTTTCAGCTCATAGCCCAGCACGGAGGTCAAAAGCAGCAGCATCATCATGCCGCCGCCCGCGCCGATGAACCCGCAGATAAAGCCAACGCCCGCGCCGCAGAGCAGCGACTGCGCGAACCGCTTCTGTACGCTGACGGCGTTCATCGCGCTCTTGGTCGTCATGACGGGCCGCACGATGAACTTGACGCCCAGCAGCAGCGTCATAAACGTTGAGAAACCGCCCATCGTTGTGCCGGGCACGAGGCTGGCCACATAGCTGCCAACCAGCGTGAAGCAGAGCACCGACGCCATCATGACCGCGCCGTTTTTAATGTCCAGGTTGCCGCTTTTGCCGTAGGTGTAGGCAGAGATCGCACTCGCCAGCACGTCGCTGGCCAGCGCAATGCCCACGGCCATATAGGGGTCCATCCCCAAAAAAGTAATGAGCATCGGGCTGATGACCGCCGCGGCGCTCATACCCGCAAAGCCTGTGCCCAGTCCCGCGCCGATGCCCGCAATAAAGCAGACGATGAATGCTACCAGATAGGTCATATTCTTACTCCTTGTTCAGCTCCCGCAGGAGGTTTGCATCCATGCGGCGCAGATAGTCCTGCAGCGTCTGCTGCTCCTGCGCCGTAAAGCCCGCAAACAGCGGCTCCAAGCTGCAGCGCTGGATGTCCGCCAGTACCGCGACCATCGGCAGGGCATCGGGCGCAAAGCCCAGCAGCCGCTGGCGGCGGTTGTCCGGCGCAGGGGAGACCGTCAGCACGCCGCGTGCGCGCAGCCGCTCCACCGCCGCCGATACATTGGATTTTGCCAGTCCGCGGTAGCGGCAGATGTCGCTGGCCGTGCGGCAGTCTGGATTGTTGTGCAGAAACAGCAGGATGTCAATTTCCAACTGGTTCAGCCCGTACTGTACGGAAGCAGCCTCAAACCGCGCTGCATGGTACTTTTTGTAGTGCTGTACGTAGCTCAATATGGGCAGCAACTGCATCACTCCTTTGTAAGGCTCAAATAGAATAGTTCTAATTATAACCATTTGCACAGCAAAAGTCAATACTGCCTGTTAAAAAGCAAACATCAGAGAGGGACAGCCGCGCCAGGCTATACCGGATACACCGAAAAAAGAGGATGCGGACGGATCCGCACCCTCTAAAAACAAAAACAAACCCGAAACAATGCTTCACGAAGAAGATTGAGTTCGGATTTGCACAATATGGTGGACCTGGAGGGATTCGAACCCTTGACCTCTCGGATGCGAACCGAACGCTCTCCCAACTGAGCTACAGGCCCATGTCATTTCGACTTGATAAGTGTACCTCTTTTCTGCCAAAAAGTCAAGGGGGTAATGCAGATTTTGTTTGCAAGCGCCGGGCATATCCTGTAACATACGAATTTATATTGTAACAGGTGCAATTCCGCCTGCATCTTGCGCTTCTTTTTATATAGTGCTATAATGGTACAAATCTTGCAGTGCCCGTATAAAAACGTATAGGCAGTGTGGATTGAATCCAGCGCGTGGGTTGAATTATAGTATTCTCATTAAAGGTACAAGAATTCAACCTATGTGGGGAGGAAACCTTATGCAAGGCAAGCTGATTGCAAGCTACCGGCGGGAGCTTTCTGCGCTGGATGACCTGCAATGCGCCGGAACCGTGACCTATACGCTGACACAGGAGGCGGATGCGTTTGTCATCACTGTGCAGCGCGACGGGGCACGGGCGGCAGCGTGTATGCTGTGTGAGATAGAGGAGGAGCGCGCGGGGATGCTGACCCGTTTCCTGTACGAAAACGCCGTGGAGCCTGCGCAGATCTCCGCGATACTGCATGACCTCTGTGGATCGAAGGTGGGCTGACATGGCGGTGTTGCTGCATGACCGTCCGGAAGCAGCCGGACAAAAGCAGAGAGAGGCGCTCAGGCTGCCCCGGACCTCCGCCGTGGTGGCACTGTTTGCATTCAGCTCCCGCATGGATCGCGATTCCATGCGGCTGTTCGCCCGGACCCATGGGGACGAGGTTCGCGCCGCGGCCATTGCATCGACGGGGCAGGAGGTACTGGAGCTGCTGCACGGCGGCCTTCGCCCGCAGGTGCTTGTGCTCGACGCCCTGCTGACTAAGCCGTCCGTGACGCAGGTCTTGCAGGAGATCAGTACGATGCAGCTGGACCCGGAGCCGGCAGTCCTTGTGCTGGTGCCCGTGCCGGAGGAAACCGCCGCGCGCAAGGCGCTGGGCCTGTTTGCCCAGTACCGGATCATGCTGCGCCCCTACGGGATGAAGAATCTTTTCGATGAGATCTACCGCATGGGCACAACGGACGACGAGCATCGGCTCTACCACCTGCGCCGCTGCTGTGAGGATGTGCTGGATGACTTCGGCGCGCGGTCCACACTGAACGGCTACCGCTATGCCGAGCGGATGCTGCTCTACGCGCTGTACGCGGAGCGCCCGCAGAAGATCGGTGATTTGCAGCAGTATGTCGCGTCGGAGGAGAACATCGAGATCGGCACTGTGACCTCGGCGCTGAACCGGATGTCGACGGGTATGTCCAAGCGCGGTGCGGAGCCGTACCGCGGACTTTGCCTGCGCTGCGGCCGCCCGGAAAACGGCGTGCTCTCCAACGGGCAGCTGTTTGAGGGGCTGCTCAAGGAGCTGCGCCGCCGACTGGAACCGACTGTATAAATTAGGAAAGAAGGCGTTTTCCATGGACAGAAGGAACGAGGATACAGCACTGCTGGCCTTGCGCGGGGGATTGCGCGGGCGGTTCCGGCGCTCGTTTGACAGCATGGAGAACGCCTTTGAGGTATTGCAGGACCGCTTGCGGCACGCGGTAAACCCGGCAGAGCGCGCCGAGCTGATGCCGCTGCTCGAGGAATTGCAGACCCAGCTGATCTGCCTGCGGCGGCTGGGGGACCAGGCGTCGGATGCCGCCACGGCGGCGCTGCTGCACGGCACCTGTGTGCCGCAGCCCATCGACCTGCTGGGGCAGCTGCGGGAATTTTGCAGTATTTTGCAGGAGGAGGCCGCGCAGTACGCGCTGCCCTTTACCGTGACGCTGCAGGCCGACGGGCTGGACGTGCTGCCCACGACGGGGGATGTCTCGCTGCTCAACGGTCTGCTGACGAACCTTGTCTCCAACACACTGGCCGCGGACCGTGCGGCGCACATTATGCTGCTCTGCACGCCGGGTCGGCTCTGCTACAGGGACAACGGCCCGGGTCTGCCGCCCGATGCCGCCGCCCTGCTGACCGAGGGGCAATGGAGCGAACGCCTGCTCCACGCGGGCGGGCTGGGCCTGCCGCTGGTTGCCGCTTACACAAGCGCCATGGGCTGGGCGCTGACCGTAGGGGAGGGGCCGGGTATGAGCTTGCAGTTCACGCTGCCCGCCGCGCCGCCGCTCGACGGCATGGTGCTGACCTCGCCCACCGAGCGTCTCGCTGACCGGCAGAACCGCCGCAGACTGATACGCCGGGAGCTGGCGCTGGTAGCGGATACTTCGATGCAGTAAGTAAAAGCGCTGTTCTTGGAAGGGGGCAGCGCTTTTTTGCTGCATGGCTTCCCCCTCGGGGGAAGCTTTAAGGAGACGGGCAGCCTCATTTTTTTTCCACACCGCTTTACTTTAAGCCCAAATTATTGTAAAATGTTATACAAAGAGAATGGTTTACTATGCCTGCACGGCACAGCGGACCGCCAAAATAACTACAGGTGGTGTTTTTTATGGCAATTCAGTATAAACGTATTCTTCTGAAGGTCAGCGGCGAGGCTCTGTCCGGCCCCAAGGGCACGGGCTTTGATGAGGAGACCATCGCCTCCATCTGCGCGGGCATCAAGGCTGCGCACGACCTCGGTGCCCAGATCGGCATCGTCGTGGGCGGCGGCAACTTCTGGCGCGGACGCTCCAGCGGCAAAATGGACCGCATGGACGCTGACAAGATCGGTATGCTGGCCACCGTTATGAACGCGCTGGCTGTCAAGGACGCGCTGCGCCAGCAGGGCGTGGACGCCGTCGTCATGACCAGCTCCTTCATGCCGCAGGTCGCCGAGTGCTTCACGAGCGACAAGGCCATTGCCGCGCTGGAAAGCGGCAAGATCGTCGTGTTCGGCGGCGGCACCGGCAACCCGATCTTCTCCACCGACACGGCCTCCGCCCTGCGCGCGCTGGAGATCGGCGCGGACGCCATGTTCAAGGCCACGATGGTCGACGGCGTCTATGACAAGGACCCCCACAAGTACGCCGACGCCGTGCGCTACGACACGCTGACCTTCACCCGCGTGCTGGATGAGCGCCTGGCCGTCATGGACTCCACCGCCGCGACCCTCTGCCGCGACAACGGTCTGCCCATCCTCGTGTTCGATCTGGGCCAGCCCGCCAACATTGCCAAGGCTGTCAAGGGCGAAAGCGTCGGTACCCTGGTCAGGGAATAAGACGCAAAAGCACAAATTGAAAAATTCATATTTTCCCCCTATACTATCTTAAAATAAGGAGAATTTCATTATGAGCAGCACGACGAAACCCTTTGAAGAAAAAATGAATGCCAGTGTCAACCACCTCATCCATGAGCTGGCCTCCATCCGCGCAGGCCGCGCCAACCCCGCCATTCTGGACAAGGTCACGGTCGATTACTACGGCAGCCCCACGCCCATCCAGCAGATCGCGGCTGTCGCCGTCGCCGAGGCCCGCATCCTGACCATCTCCCCGTGGGACCGCTCGATGCTCAAGCCCATCTCCAAGGCCATCCAGACCAGCGACATCGGCATCAACCCCATTGATGACGGCCAGGTCATCCGTCTGGTGTTCCCGGCCCCCACTGAGGAGCGCCGCAAGCAGCTGACCAAGGATGTCAAGAAGCAGGGCGAGGACGCCAAGACTGCCGTGCGCAACATCCGCCGCGACGCCATGGACAAGTTCAAGGCCATGAAGAAGGCCGGCGAGCTTACCGAGGACGACCAGAAGAAGCTGGAGGAAGAGACCCAGAAGCTGACCGACAAATATGTCAAGCTGATCGACGACACCTGCGCCGACAAGAACAAGGAAATCATGGAGGTCTGATCTCTCCATGAACGATAGCCTGTGCGGGCATGTCATGCGACACGCCCGCATAGGCTGTTATTGCATCATTGAATAAAACGATTCCGCGAAAGGAAACCACCGTTTATGAAGACCCGCATCATCACTGCCGCTGTCGGCCTGGGCGTTTTGGCCGTTGTGCTGGCGTTTTTTGACACCTTCCTGTTTGACTTGGTATTAAGTGCCGTCTGCCTGATTGCCATCCATGAGGTTTTTTCCGCTATGGGCTTTGGCAAAAAGCAGTGGTATCTCTATGCCGCCGCTGTGCCGCTGACGCTGCTGGTCATGCTGAGCACATCGCAGATGGTGCGCGGCCTGCTGCTGCCCGCGGCCTTTTTGACGGTGCTGTTCTACAACGTCTGTCAGATCGCCCACGTCAAAACACTGGATTTCGGTAAGCTGACGGGGTTTATCTACTTTTCGGGCGTCATCACGTTCTGCTTCTACTCGCTCATCCACTTAAAGCGGATGCTGCCCTTTGCAGAATATCGCTATGACGCAATTTATTTCATCCTGCTGATCCTCTGCTTTGCCTGGGGCGGCGACACCGCGGCCTACTTTGCGGGCCGTGCGTTCGGCAGGCACAAGCTGGCTCCTATCGTCAGCCCTCACAAGACCGTGGAGGGCGCTGTGGGCGGCGTGCTGGGCAGCATGGCTGCGGGCTGTGTGCTGACGCTCGCCTACTCGCTGCTGTCGGCCAAATACAACGTCATCAGCATTCAGGTGCAGCCGAAGCATTATCTGGTGCTGCTGGGCATGGGTGCCGTGGCGTCGGTGCTGGGCATTCTGGGTGACCTGTTCGCGTCGTCCGTCAAGCGCCAGGTCGGCATCAAGGATTACGGCACGATCTTCCCGGGGCACGGCGGTATTCTGGACCGCTTTGACAGCGTCATGTTCATCGCGCCCTTTGTTTCCATCGCGGTACGCTACTTCTTCTATCTGCTGTGAGGAATCGTAAAAATGAGTAAAGTCATCACACTTTTGGGCTCCACGGGTTCCATCGGCACCCAGAGCCTGGACGTCTGCCGTATGCACGGCTATGAGGTGTTCGGCCTGTCCGCCAATTCCAGTGTCGATAAGCTGCTGGCGCAGATCGCGGAGTTCCACCCGAAGTACGTCGCCGTCACCGACCCCGCCGCGTTTGACAAGCTCTCCGCCGCGCTGGCCGGGCAGGCCGACGCGCCGAAGCTGCTCAAGGGCGCGGAGGGGCTGCGCACACTGGCCTGTATGGACGGCGCGGGCACGGTGCTGAACGCCGTTGTCGGCATTGCGGGCCTCGACGCCTCGCTGGCCGCGATTGAGAGCGGCCACGATCTGGCGCTGGCCAACAAAGAAAGCCTTGTCACGGGCGGCCATCTTGTGACCGATGCTGTCAAAAAGCACGGCGTCCACCTGCTGCCCGTGGACAGCGAGCACAGCGCCATTTTCCAGTGCCTGCAGGATCAGCACAGCGCCAAAACGCTGGAGAAGATCCTGCTGACGGCCTCCGGCGGCCCGTTTTTCGGCATGACCACCGAGCAGCTGCGCACCAAGACGAAGGCCGACGCGCTCAAGCACCCGAACTGGAATATGGGCGCCAAAATCACGATTGATTCTGCGACCCTGATGAACAAGGGTCTAGAGCTGATCGAGGCCGCGTGGCTGTTCGGTCTGCCCGAGGATAAGATTCAGATCGTCGTCCAGCGTGAGAGCATCATCCACTCCGCCGTGCAGTTTGCGGATCATTCGATCATTGCGCAGCTCGGTGTGCCCGACATGCGCATTCCCATCCAGTATGCACTGACCTGGCCCGAGCGCCTGCCCAGCCCCGTGCCGGAGCTGGACTTCACCGCGCTGACCAAGCTGAGCATTGCAACGGCGGATGACGAGACCTTCCGCTGCCTCAAAGCCTGCAAAAAGGCTATCCGCAAAGGCGGTCTGGCTCCCTGCGCCGCCAACGGTGCGAACGAGGCCGCCGTTGCGCACTTCCTGCGCGACGAGATCGGCTTCCTGGACATTGGCCGCCTGGTCGAGGGCATCGTCGACAGTGATTCCTTCGGCGGCGACTACACGCTTGCCGACGTCCACGAGTGCGACCGCATGGCGCGAGCCTATGTGGAGGCACATATCTGATTGGAACTGCCCGGTAGGGGCCGCACATGTGCGGCCCTCAGCTTTCCGGCAGACTCCTGCCTGCCATACACGCGCGGGCCGGGCATGCCCGGCCCCTACAGCTCTACGTCCAATACTTTACTTGTGAGGTGCCTATGACTGCATTGCTGACCGGGCTGGCATCGCTGCTCGTGTTTGGCAGCGTCATTCTGGTGCATGAGCTGGGCCACTTTATGGCGGCGCGCCATTGCGGTATCCATGTCGAGGAATTTTCCATCGGCTTTGGCCCGTGCCTGTGGTCCACGACCCGTGACGGAACGACCTATTCTGTCCGCCTGCTGCCGCTGGGCGGCTATAATCTGTTCAGCCCCCTGCCTGACGAGGAGGACGACGAGGCGGACGAGAGCGGGGAGAGCGCACCGCCGCCCGCCCCGAAGCCCCGCAAAACCACGCTTTTCCCGCTGGTCGTCAGCGGCCAGAAATTTGAGGATGCCACCGCCTGGCAGCGCTTTTTTGTCACGCTCTGCGGTGCGCTGATGAACTTTATCCTCGGCGTCGCGGTGCTGTTGGTGCTCGTCCTTACCATGGGCAAGGTCGGCAGCACGACGATTGCGGATTTCAGCGAGAACGCCACAAGCTCCGCAGTCCTGCAGGAAGGCGACACGATTTTGCAGATTTGCAGCAACCCCTGCTGGACGGTCTACGACATAACCGATTGGTTTTACACCGGTGAGGAGGAAACCTACAACGTGGTGGTCCTGCGCGGCAGCGAGGTCCTGGAGCTGCAGGATGTGACCTTCACCCCGACGCGCGACGCGGACGGCAATGTGCTGTACGGCATGGATTTCCGCGTTGAGCCGATGAAAAAGAACCTGCGGCACGTCATTGTCATGACCTGCGATATGTATAGTTACTACAGCAGGGCTATTCTGGGCAGCTTTTTTGACCTGCTCGCCGGCAAGGTGGGCGTGGAGGAACTGTCCGGCCCCCTCGGCACGGTGTCAGCGGTCAACCAGGCCGTGCACTACGGCTGGCGGGAGGTACTGTCCCTGCTGGCTCTGCTGACCATCAACGTCGGCATCTTTAACCTGCTGCCCATCCCGGCGCTGGACGGCTGCAAACTGCTGTTCCTTGCGTGGGAGGGCCTGACCGGCCATCCTGTGCCGCCCCGCGTGCAGGGCGTGATCAACACGGCGGGTACGGTGGCGCTGGTGTGGCTGATGATTCTGGTCACGATGCACGATATTTCACGATTCTTATAAGGAGAACTACGATGCAGCGTCAATTAAAAAAAGAAGTCAAGATCGGCAACATTAAAATCGGCGGCACGAACCCCATTGCCGTCCAGACGATGCTGAATGTGCCCGTCAAGGATATTGCGGGCAACGTGGCCCAGGCAGAGCGCGTCGCCAAGGCGGGCTGCCAGATCGTCCGCGTGACCGTGCCCACCCCGGCGGACGCCGCCGTCGTGGCTGCCATTAAAGAGAAGGTGGACATCCCCGTTGTGGCGGACATCCACTTTGACTACCGCGCCGCGCTTGCAGCGCTGGATGCCGGTGCGGACAAAATTCGCATCAACCCCGGCAACATCGGGGATGATGACCGCGTCAAGGCCGTGGCCGACGCCTGCAACGCCAGAAATGTGCCCATCCGCATCGGCGTCAACGGTGGCAGCCTCGAAAAGCACATCCTGGCCAAGTACGGCGCTCCCGTGCCCGAGGCTATGGTGGAGAGCGCCATGTACCATGTGCGGCTGCTGCAAAAATACGACTTTGATAATATCGTTATTTCGATCAAATCCAGCAACGTGCCCCGCATGATGGCGGCGTACCGTCTGCTGGCCAGCCAGACGGACTACCCCCTGCACGTCGGCGTGACCGAGGCCGGCGGCAACCGCATGGGCCTCATCAAGTCCGGTATGGGCATCGGCGGTCTGCTGATGGAGGGCATCGGCGACACGCTGCGCGTCAGTCTGACCGATGAACCCGAGAACGAGGTCTACGCCGGGTATGACATCCTGCGCGCGGCGGGCTACGCCGTCGCCGGTCCCGAGATCATCAGCTGCCCGACCTGTGGGCGCACCCAGTACCCGATGATCGAGATCGCCAACGAGGTCGAGGCGCGTCTGCGGGACGAGGGCTTTAAGAAGCCGCTCAAGATCGCTATTATGGGCTGTGTTGTCAACGGCCCCGGCGAGGCATCCGACGCCGACATCGGCATTGCCGGCGGTAAGGACGAGGCCCTGCTTTTCATCCGCGGCGAGAAGATCCGTATGCTCAAGGGCGATATTGTCGGCCAGCTGCTGGAAGAAATTCATAAAATGTGACCCCCTAAAGCCTTCCCCCTTTGGGGGAAGGTGGCCCCGCAGGGCCGGATGAGGGGCAAGCTGTCCTCGGCAATCCGTTTGTGGGTAATGCCCGGCAACTCCGCCCTCATCAGTCCGCTTCGCGGACAGCTTCAGTCTCCGTGCCAAGAGCCGCCTACGGCGGTTGCACTCCGACACGCGCCTGCGGGCGCAGCCCCTCGGAGGAAGCCTTGTCTCTACACCCACTTGTGAGGTACCCCCATTTGAAACCATTTGTCACCCAGGTCTGGCCGCAGTTTACGGCGGACCAGCAGTTCTGCGCGGCGTTCGGCAGTGTGCTTGTGGACCGCGTGGAGTTTTACCGCACAAAAAGACAGGTCGTCATCTGCCTGCGCAGTGCTGAACCTTTGGATCAGGCGCTGTGCGGGCGTCTTTGTGCGTCCCTTGCCGAGGTGTTCGCCGGGTATGAGCTGCAAGTCCGCAGCTACTTTGCCTACCCGAACATCACCCCCGAGGCCGTGCGCCTGATGATCGAGGAATTGAAAGAAAAGGGAATGCCGGTCAACGGCTTCCTCGATAAGTCCGAGCCCGTCACCTTTGGCGAGGACGGCATCACGGTCCACGTCAGCGCGGGCCGCCAGATCCTTGAGAGCGTCGAGCTGCCCCGCGTGTTGGCCGAGATGATCCAGGAGCGCACAGGGAGTCTGCCTGTCGTCCGCCTGGCCGATTCCGGTAAGGCGCGCACCGAGGAGGAGTTTGAGCAGTACCTGCAGGAGAAGGCCCCCGTTGTCAAGTTCGAGGCCAAGGAGACACCGCCCGACTTTACGATTGAGGGTCTCGCCCTCACGAACAAGCCGGTCAAGCTGTTCTACGGCAAGCAGTTCAAGCCCACCGACACCCGCCGCCTCAACGATCTGGGCGACGGCGGCAAGGTCACGGTCTGGGGCGACGTCTTTGCTACCGAGGTCAAGGGCAGCCGCCGCAAGATTTATTTTACCTCCATCACCGACTACTCCGGCTCCGTCAACCTCAAGGTCATGGGGGAAGAAGGCGCGGATATGTCCAAGTGGGAGGGCCTCAAGCCCGGAACGACCCTCATCGTCCGCGGCAACTATATGTACGACAAGTACGAGCATGACTTTGTCATCATGCCCTACGACGTTTTGCAGGTCGAGCGTGAGCAGCGCCAGGATACCGCGCCCGACGGCGAAAAGCGCGTCGAGCTGCACCTGCACACCAAGTCCAGCTCGATGGACGGCTTCAACGACCCCGGCAAGATCGTGCGTCTGGCTCACCGTATGGGCCACCGCGCCATTGCCATCACCGACCACGGCGTCTGCCAGGGCTACCCCGAAGCGATGCTGGCCACCGATGCCATCCACGAAACAGATCCGAACTTTAAACTGATTTACGGCTGTGAGGCCTACTTTGTCGATGACATGATCCCCGCAGTCTACGGCAGCGCCGAGATGCCGCTCTCCGGCTCGTTCGTCGTCTTTGACACCGAGACGACGGGTCTCGACTCCAACACCGAGCGCCTGACCGAAATCGGCGCAGTCTATGTTGAAAACGGCAAGATCAACGAGGAAAAGAAGTTCTGCACCTTCGTCAACCCCGGCAAGCCGATCCCGCAGAAGGTCGTTGACCTGACCGGCATCAACGATGCCATGGTCGCCGACGCCCCGACGCCCGAGGAGGCCATCCGCGCTTTTAAAGAATTTTGCGGGGACAACATCCTTGTGGCCCACAACGCCCACAGCTTTGATATGCTGTTCATCCGCAAGGCAGGGGAGAAGGCGGGCGTCAGCTGGGACGAGAACACCTATATCGACACACTGCCGATGGGGCAGGCGCTCTTTCCGGGGCTGCGCAACTACAAGCTGGACACCATCAACAAGCACCTCGAGATCCCTCCCTTCAACCATCACCGCGCCGTCGATGACGCCATGGCGCTGGCCCGCATCTATGAGGTCATGCTGACCGACCTCGAGGAAAAGGACATCCATACGGTGGAGTCTATCAACACCGGCCTCGGCGGCAACAAAGAGGTGCTGAAGAAGAAATACTACCACCTTATTATATTGGTGCAGAATCAGGTGGGCTTAAAGAACCTCTACCGCATTGTCAGCGCCGCCCACACGCAGTATTTCTTTAAGAAACCGCGCGTGCCGCGCAGCCTGCTGAACCAGTACCGCGAGGGCCTGCTGCTCTCCCCGGCCTGTGAAGCAGGTGAGCTTTACAGGGCAATCGTGGCCGGTCAGCCCTACGAACAGCTGCTCCGCATTGCCGATTATTACGATTATCTCGAGGTGCAGCCGCTCGGCAACAATGAATTCATGGTGCGCAACGGGCAGGTGGACTCGATCGAGGCCATCAAAAACTTCAACCGCACCGTCATAAAGCTGGGCGAGGACCTGCATAAACCGGTTGTCGCTACGGGCGACTCCCACTTTCAGGAACCGGAGGACTGGATCTACCGCGCTGTTCTGCAGGCAGGCAACGGCTTCAAGGACGCGGACAACCAGGCCCCGCTCTACTTCCGCACCACGCCCGATATGCTGGAGGATTTCAGCTATCTGCCGCAGGAAAAGGCGTATGAAATTGTGGTGACGAACCCCAACAAGATCGCCGCGACCATCGACAACAACCTGCGCGCCATCCCCAAGGGCACCTACCCGCCCAGCATCCCGGGCGCGGAACAGGAGCTGCGCGACGACACCTGGAAGCACGCGGCGCGCGACTACGGCAGCCCGCTGCCCGACGTGCTGCAAAAGCGGCTGAAAAAGGAGCTGGACTCCATCTGCGGCCACGGTTACGCCGTTTTGTACGTCATTGCCGTGCGTCTGGTGGCCTACTCCAATGCGGGCGGCTATCAGGTCGGCAGCCGTGGCTCCGTCGGCTCATCCGCCGTAGCGCACTTCTCCGGCATTTCCGAGGTCAACTCGATGCCGCCGCACTATCTGTGCCCCAACTGCAAGCACAGCGAGTGGATCAACGATGGCGTACACTTTGACGGCTTCGACCTGCCCGACAAGACCTGCCCGGTCTGCGGCAAGCCGATGATCGTCGAGGGCCACGACATCCCGTTTGAGACCTTCCTCGGCTTCTACGGCGACAAGGAGCCTGATATTGACCTGAACTTCTCGGGCATGTATCAGTCCCACGTCCACCGCTACACCGAGGAACTGTTCGGCAAGGAAAACGTGTTCAAGGCGGGCACGGTCTCCGGTCTGCAGGATAAGACCGCCTACGGCTACGTCAAAAAATACCTCGAGGAGCGCGGCAAGACCGTCAACCGCGCCGAGGAAAACCGTCTTGTCATGGGCTGCACCGGCGTCAAGCGCACGACGGGTCAGCACCCCGGCGGTATGGTCGTTGTGCCGGATACCTTCGACATTTACGACTTCTGCGCCATCCAGCACCCGGCGGACGACGTCAAGGGCGGTCTGCTGACGACCCACTTTGAATTTAAATACCTGCACGATACGCTGCTCAAGCTGGATGAGCTGGGCCATGATGTGCCGACCTTCTACAAGTTCTTTGAGGAATACTCCGGCATTCCGATTGATTCTGTCCCGATGAACGACGAGAAGGTCTACAGTCTGCTGACCAGCCCCGAGGCCCTCGGCGTGACGGAGGAGCAGATCGGCTCCAAGACCGGCACGTTCGGCATCCCCGAGATGGGCACGAACTTTGTGCGCCAGATGCTTCTGGACGCCCAGCCGAAGAATTTCTCCGAGCTGATCCAAATCTCCGGCCTGTCCCACGGCACCGACGTCTGGACCGGCAACGCCGACGAGCTGATCCGCTCGGGCACCTGCACGATTGCGGAGGTCATCGGCTGCCGTGACAGCATCATGCTGTACCTGCTGCGCAAGGGACTGGAGCCGAAGATGTCGTTCGACATCATGGAGGCCGTGCGTAAGGGCAAGGTCGCCAAGGGCGGCTTCAAGCCCGGGTGGGAGGAGGCCATGCGCGAGCACGATGTGCCCGACTGGTATATTGAATCCTGCCGCAAGATCAAGTATATGTTCCCCAAGGCCCACGCCGTGGCCTACCTGATGGCGGCCATCCGCCTGATGTGGTTCAAGGTCTACCACCCGGCCATCTTCTACGCGGTGTACTTCACGGTGCGCGGCGCGGATATTGACTACGAGGCCGCCGTGGGCGGCGTCCGTGTGGCGAAGCAGCACCTGCGCGACAACGAAAAGATCCCCAAGGACGAGCGCACCGCCAAGGACGATGACGCGCTGGTCAGCCTGCAGCTGGAAAACGAAATGCTGCAGCGCGGCTGCGAGTTTTTGCCCATCGAGCTGGGCAGAAGCTACGCCAGTAAGTACGTGGTTGAGGACGGCAAGGTGCGTCTGCCGTTCACGGCCATCCGCGGTCTGGGTGATGCCGCCGCTGTTGCGCTGGAACAGGCCACGATGCACGGGCAGGAGTATATCTCGGTGGAGGAATTGCAGCAGGCCAGCGGTGTGGCGCAGTCTGTTTTTGACAAGCTCCGCGCCGTCGGCGCTTTGGGCGGTCTGCCCGAAACGAGCCAGGTGGATTTGTTCAGTATGATTTAAAGGTGAGAGTGCAGAGCCCCTCAGGCCGAGCATAAGCGAAGGCCGGAGGGGCTCTGCCGCTTTGCCGTTTCCGCCAACTTGCCCCCTTGACAACCTACCTGATTTGCGCTATAATAGCAGTCACTGATGCGGGATTAGCTCATCCGGTAGAGTGACTGCTTCCCAAGCAGTAGGTGGCGAGTTCGAGACTCGTATCCCGCTCCAAGATACCCCGAGGCGTTTCGCTTCGGGGCATTTTTATTTGTGCAAAAAGAGGTGCCGACCATGCTTGACGCATTCCCAATCTATCACTGGTTCCACAACGGCAACCCGTATTCCGGGGCAGAGGGCGGTATGCGCTATGTCATCACCCCCATCAAGGTGCCCGACCCGAGCGACGAGAGCGGCAAGAAAAAGCGCGAGGCCCTCTGCGCCGAGGTCTGGCCCGGCCCGTGGAGCATCGAGCATACCGCCGAGGAAAAGATCGAGACGCAGCTGTTTGACGGCGACCAGGCGGGCTTGGATAAGGCCGTCGCCTGGCTGCATGAGCGTTACACCGCCGAGGCAGACCGCTGGACGGACATCCCGTCGATCCTCGACTGTGAGCCGGACCGCTGACGACTGATGAACACCTGCTGCTGATAAGCTGCTGGCGGATGCCCGGCGCGAGGCCGACGACATTGTGAGCCGGGCCAACAGGGAGGCCGACAGACAGTGGGAGCTTTTCCGTCGGCAGGTGCGCAGGGCCGTGCAGGTCAGCCCCGAGCTGGCAGCCCTGCTGCAAAAGCGCCGTTCCCGCGAAGATCAGGAATAAGGAGCCTATATGCCCAGACAGGTCCCGACGCCGCGCACGGTGGAGATCCCTTCCGCCGAGGCTGTCGCCAAGGAGCGCGAGCGTCTGCAATACAAAAAGAAATACAACCGCACGCTGCGCAGCACGATCTACGCGCTGCTGGTCGTGGCCGCACTGGCCGTGCTGGGCGCCACGATTTTTCTGCCGGTGCTGGCGCATGAATTGAGCGAATAAGTACGAAGCCGCACCCCGCGCAGAGACCGGGGTGCGGCTTTTGCGTAAAAACGCGATTTGTACAAAAGCAGGTTGCACAAGACTGGCAAAGCGCGTACAATAGTGCTGAATGAGGCGATTTGTATGTGGTTATTGTACGCAGTCGGCTCTGCGCTGTTCGCGGGTCTGACATCCATTCTGGCAAAATGCGGCATTCGCAAAACGGATTCCACCGTGGCCACGGCCATCCGCACGATCATTGTGCTGATTTTTGCGTGGGTCATGGTGTTTGTGGTCGGCTCGCAGGGGACGATTGCCAGCATCCCGGCCAGAAGTCTGGTATTCCTGGGGCTGTCGGGTCTGGCTACGGGTGTCAGCTGGCTGTGCTATTTTTATGCCTTGCAGCGCGGGCCAATCGATAAGGTCGTGCCCATCGACAAGAGCAGCACGGTCATGACGATCTTGCTGGCTGCACTGCTGCTGGGCGAGAGTGTGACCTTGACCAGGGGCATCGGCGTTGTGCTGATCGCCGCCGGCACGTTCCTGATGATCGAGAAAAAGGGCGGCGTCCAGAAAGAGGAAAACGGCTGGATGGTGGCGGCGTTCGGTTCGGCCATTTTTGCGGCGCTGACCTCGATCCTGGGCAAGGCCGGCATCACCGGGGTCGAGTCCAATCTCGGTACGGCGCTGCGCACCGGCGTGGTGCTCATCATGGCGTGGGTCATGGTGTTTGTGCAGGGCAAGCAGGGCCAGGTGAAGGCGGTGCCCAAAAATGAACTTGGCTTCATCTGTCTGTCGGGCCTGGCGACGGGTGCCAGCTGGCTGTGCTATTACAAAGCGCTGCAGCTTGGCCCGGCCAGCCTCGTCGCGCCCATCGATAAGCTGAGCATACTGGTCACGGTGCTGTTCTCCTACATCGTGTTCCATGAGCGCCTGAACAGAAAGGCTCTGACAGGTCTGGCCGTGCTTGTCGCGGGCACACTCGTCATGCTGGTATAAAATTTATCATAACGGCAGCACCTTTTCCTGCAAAGGTGTTGCTTTTTTTGCTGTCTTTTGCCATAATAAATATATATGCAATAGGCAGGCTTATGCAGGAAAGGAGGCACAGCAGATGGCGAAAATCGCCGTGGTCGAGGACAACGACGCCATGCGGGCGCAGCTCTGCGGGTTCATCGCGCAGTATGCGCAGGAGAGTGGACACCAGCTGGACGTGACCGCCTTCTCGGACGGGGCACAGCTTGTGGAACCGTACCGCCCCGGGTTTGACATCATTTTTCTGGATATTGAGATGCCAAAGCTCGGCGGTATGCCGACGGCGGAGCGCATCCGCAGGCAGGACCCGGATGTGGTGCTCGTGTTCGTCACCAACATGGCACAGTATGCCATCCGCGGGTATGAGGTCGACGCGCTCGACTTTGTGCTCAAGCCCGTCAGCTACTACCAGTTCAGCACCAAGCTGGAGCGCGCCTTGCAGCGCATCCAGCGCCGCCGCGGCGGGCAGGTGGCCTTGCAGGTCAGCGGCGGGGTGCAGCTGCTGGATACCGACGACATCCTTTATCTGGAAACGCGGGACCGACTTTTGCACTACCACACGGCCACGGATACCTGGTCGGTGCGCGGCAGTCTGCTGAAGGCCGAAAAGGATCTGGCTGCCTACCACTTTGCGCGCTGCAACCAGTGCTATCTGGTCAACCTGCGCCATGTCAGGGGCGTGCAGGATGATTTGGTGCAGGTGGGGGAGGAACGGCTGGAGATCAGCCGCCGCCAGCGCACGGCCTTTCTGGCCGCGCTGGCGGCCTATGTCGGGGGTGCGCTGTAGGTGGATACACTTCTGACATGGGTGGTTTGTGCTGTCGGCCTGTGCGGTGCGGAGCTGGCCTACTGGCTGCCGCTGAAAAAACGCAGGAATTTTACCATGCGCACCGCCCTGAATTTTATCGCGGCAGTGCCGCTTGCGCAGGTCATCATCTGGGCCAACAGCGGCCACGCCAAGCCGGCGATGCTGCTGGTGATTTACGGCGGTTATTTCATCTGGGCTGCGGTGTCAACCCATCTCTGCACGCTGCTGGACTGGTCGGCCAGCGCATATTGCAGCATTTGGATCGTCCTGACGACGGAGTCGGCCTATGAGCTGTGGCGCGTTCTGATCTGGACGGCGCAGACGCTTGGAATGCGCCATCTGCCGCTGCACAGCACGCCGATGCTGCTGGGGCAGCTGGGCTTTACCATTGCCTGCTGTGTGACGGTCCGGTATACCATGGCGCGCACGATGCCGGAGGACGGCATCTACCACATCGGCCCTCGCCAGCTGGGCAGTGCCGGACTTCTGGGCGCGATATTCGTCTTTCAGTTTTTTGCACTGCAAACCAGTCTGCGCGTCGGGCTGCAGCCATCGGCGGTAGTCGCACCGTCGATGCTGACCCAGTTTTACTGCGTGACGCTGCTCTATTTACAGACCGAGCTTTTCAAAAAAGCGGCCATGAAGAAGGAGATGGACGCACTGAACCTTCTGTATGACCGCCAGCGCAAGCAGTACCAGATCGCACGGCAGAACGTGCAGATCATCAACCGCAAGTGCCATGAGCTCAAGGTTCAAATCGCCGACCTGCGCCGCCTGCAGCCCGACGAGGCCACAACGCAGAGCCTTGACGAGGCCGAGCAGGCGGCCCGGATGTACGACGCCAACGCTGCCACCGGTAATGAGGTGCTGGACGTCGTCCTGACCGAAAAGAGCCTGCTGTGTGAGGCCCAGCGCATCCGCCTGAACTGCGTGGCCGATGGCACCTGCCTTGCGGCCATCGAGCCGGGTGACCTGTACGCGCTGTTCTCGAACCTGCTCGACCAGGCCATCGACGCTGCAGCCCAGCAGCAGAATGACCGCCGCATGATCGACCTGCTTGTATGCAGGCGGCAGGGCTTCGCGGTCATCAACGTCATCGGCCCGGCGCTGTCCGGCAGCCAGTCCGACCACGGACGCCGCCACAGCTATGAGCTGAAGGTTGCCCGCCGTGTCGTGCAGAAATACAGCGGCACCATGGCGACAGAGCCCCGCGGAGAGCTGTTTGCCGTCAAGATCGTGATGCCGCTCACCAGGGGATGAAAGAAAAAATACCGCCTGTTTTTTGTGCAAGATGTACAAAGAACGGGCGGCCTTTTTTGTACCCCAAAAACCGAATATCCCGCCAGAAATACCACTTTTCGCAAACCTATTGCCAGAAATTTAACAGTTCTGTACAATACAGGTACAGTAAAAAACAACACAGGAGGGCGCAATGCGAAGCACGACCAAGCTGATGAAGAACTGGCAGTTCACCGGCCCTGACGGTAAGACCACTGCCGTGGACCTGCCGCACACATGGAACAACATCGACGGCCAGGACGGCGGCAACGACTACTGGCGCGGCACCTGCATCTACAAGACGCAGTTCACGGCGCCCACTTTTGACAAAAATACCCAACAGGTCTGGCTGCAGTTTGAGGGCGTGAATGCCAGCGCCAAGGTCACGCTGAACGGGGTGGAGGTCGCCCGCCACGACGGCGGCTACTCCACCTTCCGCGCGGATGTCACGGCGTTGCTGGCCGACAGCAATGAGCTGATCGTGGAGGCGGACAACAGCAAAAATGACCGCGTCTACCCCCAGAAGGCTGACTTCACCTTCTACGGCGGCATCTACCGCGACGTCAGCCTGCTGGTCGTCAACCGGAACCACATCGCGCTGGATTACCTCGGCGGCCCGGGCGTGCAGATCACGCCCACTGTCAACGGCGCAAACGCTGACATCGAGGTCAAGACCTGGATGGAGGGCGACGGCGAGGTCGAGTTCTCGATTTACGACGCCGCCGGTGCCGAGGTGCTGACCGGCAAGGGCCGGGACACGACGGTCACGCTGGAGCACCCGCACCTGTGGGACGGCGTCCGCGACCCGTATCTCTACACCTGCGCGGTGCGTCTGGTGCTGAACGGCGAGGTGCAGGACGAAGTACGCCAGCGCTTCGGTGTGCGCAGCTTCTCGGTTGACCCCAAGCGGGGCTTCTTCCTCAATGGCCGCCCGTACCCGCTGCACGGCGTCTCCCGCCATCAGGACCGCAAGGGTCTGGGCAATGCCATCACGCGCGAGATGCACGACGAGGATATGCAGCTCATCAAGGAGCTGGGCGCGAACACGATCCGTCTGGCGCACTACCAGCATGACCAGTACTTCTACGACCTCTGCGATGAGGCCGGCATGGTCGTCTGGGCTGAGATCCCCTACATTTCCGAGCACATGCCCAATGGCCGTGAGAACACGATCAGCCAGATGAAGGAGCTGATCGTCCAGAACTACAACCACGCCTGCATCGTCTGCTGGGGCGTCTCGAACGAGATCACGATCTCGACGAAGGACAACCGCGACATGCGCGACAACCATCATGTGCTGAACGATCTCTGCCATGAGATGGACAAGACCCGCCTGACGACGCTGGCCTGCTACGCGATGTGCGGACCCTTCAACCCGGTGGCGCATATCACGGATCTCGTCAGCTGGAACCTGTATCTGGGCTGGTACGTGCCGGGCCTCTTTTTAAACGACCTCTGGATGGACTTCTTCCACCTCTGCTACCCGAACCGCGCGCTCGGTTTCAGCGAGTACGGCGCCGAGGGTATGCCGAACCTGCACAGCAGCCATCCCCGCCGCGGTGACCACACCGAGGAATACCAGGCCATCTACCATGAGTACATGCTCCGCTGCTTTGACCGCCACAAATGGCTGTGGGCGACCCACGTCTGGAACATGTACGACTTTGCCGCCGACGCCCGCGACCAGGGCGGCGAGCCGGGTATGAACCATAAGGGCCTGGTCACGTTTGACCGCAAGACCAAGAAGGACAGCTTCTACATCTATAAAGCGTGGTGGAGCGACGAGCCGTTCGTGCATATCTGCTCGAAGCGCTATGCGGACCGCACCGAGAATGAGATCGAGGTCAAGGTCTACTCCAACCAGAAGCAGGTAAGCCTTTATGTCAACGGCGAAAAGCTGAGTGAGCAGGAGGGCGAGCACATCTTCAAGTTCCGTGTCAAGCTGAACGGCGAGACGAAGGTCCAGGCCGTGGCAGGGGACAGCATCGACGATGCCATTTTCCGCAAGGTAGATGCCCCGAACCCGGACTACAAGCTGACTAAGAAAAAGTCCACCAGCGCAAACTGGGTGTGAGTTCCTAAGCCTTCCCCCCTCGGGGAAGGTGGCCCCGCAGGGCCGGATGAGGGCAGACTTGCCGTAAAAACCGGTCAACGGGCAACACAGGCACACTCGCCCCTCATCAGTCGCCTCCGGCGACAGCTTCCCCCGAGGGGGAAGCCTTTTACCACGAAACACGCCGCACCGTGCGGCTGTTTTATATAAAACAAGGAGAAAAACGTAATGGATGATCTGAAAATGCAAAAGCAGACCTTGAAAAAGGCCTACAAAAAGACCAAGCGTAAGCACATTACGCCGTGGAAGATTCTGGCAATCATCTGCGCCGTGGTGATGATCGTTTCGATCCCGCTTAGCATCCTTCTGCAAAAGTTCGACAACACCATGGCGGCCCGTTTCGGCGGCAGCTTCTGGAAGCTGCAGAACGAGGACGCCAACGCCCAGTATTACACCAGCGACTTCAACTCCGCCGAGGAGATGGTCAACTACGGTCTGGCTTTGACCCAGCAGGTCGAGGCCGAGGGCGCTGCCCTGCTGATGAACAACAACAATGCGCTGCCTCTGGCTGCCGACGCGAAGGTCAGCACCTTCTCCAGCAGCAGCGTCAACCTCGTGTACGGCGGCACCGGCTCCGGCAATATTGATGCCTCCACCGCCGACACCCTGCGCACCGCCCTCGAAAAGGTCGGTGTCACCGTCAACCCCACCCTGTGGGACTTCTACACCGTCGGCGCCGGCAAGGACTACGCTCGCTCCAAGAGCGGCACGGTCGCTAAATCCAGTGAGGTCACCGCCGAGGTGCCTTGGGACGTCTACACCGACGAGGTCAAGGACAGCGTTGCCCAGTACGGCGATGCCGCCATCGTGACCCTGTCCCGCGTCGGCGGCGAGGGTGCTGACCTTTCCTATGGCGAGGTCAACTATCTGGCGCTCGACGAGAACGAGAAGGCTATGCTGCAGAACGTTGCCGAGATGAAGAAAAACGGCACCGTCAAAAAGACCATCTTGCTGATCAACTCCGCCAACGCCCTGCAGGTCGATTTCCTCAAGAACAACGAGTACGACATCGACGCCGCACTGTGGATCGGTGACGTGGGCATCTCCGGCATCAATGCCGTGGCCGAGATCCTGACCGGCAAGGTCAACCCCTCCGGCAGCCTGGTCGATACCTACTGCTACGACAACTTCAGCGCCCCCGCCATGTGGAACTTCACCCCCACCACCTACGAAGGCTATGTCGAGGGCGGCGATGTGTCCGCCAAGGCTAAGTCCTACATGATCTACCAGGAAGGCATCTATGTGGGCTACAAGTACTACGAGACCCGCTACGAGGACTTCGTCACCGGCAGCGGCAACGCAGGCGACTACGCCTACGGCGACATCGTGGCTTACCCCTTCGGCTACGGCATGAGCTACACCAACTTCGACATCAGCGACATGAACGTCAGCTACAATGCCGCCGATGACACCTACACCGTCACCGTCAAGGTCACCAACACCGGCGACATGGCCGGCAAAAAGACCGTGCAGGTCTATGTCCAGAGCCCCTACACCGACTACGACAAGGAAAACGGCGTCGAGAAGTCTGCCGTTTCTCTGGTCGGCTTCGGCAAGACCGGCATGATCGAGCCGGGCGCTTCCGAGACGCTGTCCATGACCGTCAACAAGCGCGACATTGCTTCCTACGACACCTACGGCGCCGGCACCTACATCCTCGACGCCGGTGACTACTACTTCACCGCCGCCACCGATGCCCACAACGCTGTCAACAACATTCTGGCTGCCAAGGGCTACACCGTGGAGTCCACCAACGGCAAGATGACCGCCGACGGCAACGCCGACCTGACCTACACCTGGACCGAGGACGCCCTCGACACCACCACCTATGCCACCAGCGAAAACGGCACCGCCATCACCAACCAGCTGTCCAGCGCCGACCCCAACCTGTACGAGGGCATTGAGGATACCGTGACCTGGCTGAGCCGCTCTGACTGGAACGGCACCCTGCCCACCGAAACCGTCAAGCTGGCCCTGACCGACCTGCTCAAGAAGGACCTGAAGGACATCCGCTACGATCCTGCCGACTACGAGAGCGTTGATATGCCCACCCTCGACGCCAAGAACGGCGTCAAGCTGTACGACATGATCGGTCTGGACTACAACGATCCCAAGTGGGACGAGCTGCTGGATCAGATGACCTTCGACGAGATGAACTCCCTGATCGGCGACGCCTTCCACTGGACCATGCCCGTCAAGAGCGTGGAAGCCCCCGGCACCCGTGACGAGAACGGCCCCCAGGGTCTGACCGCCAGCCTGCTGGGCAACGACAAGAGCCAGCTGACCGCCACCGCCTTCACCTCTGAGGACGTTATGGCTGCCACCTTCAACACCGAGATCATGACCGAGATCGGCAAGGTCATCGGCAACAACTGCCTGGAAGCCGACATCGCCTGCCTGTACGGCCCCGGCAACAACATTCACCGCACCCCCTACGGCGGCCGTAACTTCGAGTACTACTCCGAGGACGGCTTCCTCTCCGGCATGATGTCCGCTTACGAAGTCAAGGCAATTCAGGACAAGGGCGTCCACGTTGTTATGAAGCACTTTGCCCTGAACGACTGCGAGCAGGACCGTATCGGTCTGGGCGTCTGGCTGAACGAGCAGGCTGCCCGTGAAGTCTACCTGAAAGCCTTCCAGGCTCCCGTCGAGGTCGGCAACGCCAACGGCGTTATGATCGCCTACACCCGCTGGGGCGCTGTCTGGTCCGGCGGCAACTACGGTCTGGTCACCGGCATCCTGCGCAACGAGTGGGGCTGCGACGGCATGGTCATCACCGATAACGTTCTGACCCAGTATGTCAACGGTCCCGACGGCGTTCTGGCCGGTGTGTCCATCTACGACGCCATGATGTCCTTCGTCACCGACACCCTGCCCAAGTACAAGAACGACCCCGTCATCGTCACCGCCATGCGCGAGGCCTGCCACCACAACCTGTATGCCATCGCCAACTCCTGCGGCATGAACGGCGTGGGTGCCGACACCACCATCAAGGTCACCCGCCCGACGGTTGTCACCATGAGCATCATCATTGCCTGTGCCTCCACCTTCTTCTGCCTGCTGGGCATCGTGATGTGGATCATTGGCGGCATCAAGTTCCGCAAGACCGAAGAATACAAGGCCTACAAGGATTTCAAAAAATCCCTGAAAGCCGCTAAGAAAGCCTAATTTCTACAGAATTTCCGTAAGCTCCCCGCCGGCCCCGGCGGGGACTTTTGAGTAAGATTTCTTTTTCCACAACAAGGAGCAGCCCATGAGCGAAAATGCAAAAGCGTCCAGCGTCAATCGCGCCAAACTTTACCAGCTGGTACTGTTTCCGCTGAACAACGGTGCCACGAATGTTTATTACGTCCTTGTGCTTTCCTACATTGCCACCTTCGGCAGCAATGTACTGGCGCTGGGCACTCTGTTTGCCTCGGTCATGGTCACGGCCATGCGCCTGTGCGACGCCATCACCGACCCGATCATCGGTGCGCTGATGGACCGCACGAACGGTAAGTTCGGCAAATTCCGCCCGTTCATGGCCATCGGCAACCTTATCATGGCCGCCAGCATTCTGGTGCTGTACGGCATCACCCCGATGATCCCCGATACGATGATGTGGGCACGCTATGCCGCGTTTGTGGGCCTGTACTTTGTCTGGGTCATCGGCTACACCTTCCAGACCAGCTGCACCCGTTCCGGTCAGACGGTTCTGACCAATGACCCCAAGCAGCGCCCGCTGTTCACGATCTTCAACACCGTCGGCAGTCTGCTGGGCATGGGCGTTATGCAGTTCCTGGCTCCCATCCTTGCCAAAAACTATGAGGGCGGCTATTCCTCCGCGGGCTTCTTCCGCACGCTGGCCCCCGTGGGCATTGTGATGTCCATTGCGCTGACCATCCTGGCCATCATCGGCATCTGGGAGAAGGATCAGCCCAAGTACTTCGGCATCGGCGGCGAAAAGACCGAGAAGGTCAAGGTCAGCGAGTATCTGCAGATCATCCGGGAAAACAAACCCATGCAGCGTCTGATGATCGCGGGCGCTGGCACGAAGCTGGCGCTCTCCATCGCCAACAACACCACGGTTCTGTGCATGCTCTACGGCTGCATGATGGGTGCTTACGATGGGCTGTACCTGCCCATGATGGTGCTGGGCTACGCCTGCAGTGTGCCGTTCTTCATTCTCTCTGTGCGCACCAGCCAGAAGAAGGGCCAGAAGGCCAGCCTGACGAAGTATGTCAGCGTGGCGCTGGCCTGCTATGTCGGCGTGCTGGTCCTGCTGCTGCTGTGGGGTCACGGTGATGCATTCCATCTGAGCCTGCTGGGCGAGAATGGTCTGTCCATCAACCTGTACACGATTCTGTTCATCCTGTTCTTCGGCATCGGCTACGGCGCATACTACGCTACTGCCGACATGCCCATTCCGATGGTTGCTGACTGCTCCGACTACGAGACCTACCGCTCCGGCAAGTATATTCCGGGCATCATGGGTACGCTGTTCAGCCTGGTGGATAAGCTCGTTTCCAGCCTGTCCGCCACCGTCGTCGGCATTGCCGTGACCTTTATCGGCCTGAACAACCTGCCCACCCAGTACGACCCGTACACTCCGGGCATGAATGTGGTCGTTATCGTCCTGTTCTGCGTCATTCCGATGGTCGCCTGGGCGGCCACTCTCATCGCCATGAAGGGCTACAGCCTGACCGGCGAGAAGATGAAGGAGATCCAGGCCGTCAACGCCTGCCGCCGCGACGCGGTTGCGAACGGCATGAAGCTGGAAGATGCCATGGAAAAGTGGCAGACCGTCGACCAGCTGCCCGCGGAGTACCGCGCCTAAGCTTTAACCCTGCGATTCTCTTTGTCCTTCCATAAACGCAAAGCCCCCCGGCATCGTGATGATGCCGGGGGGCTTTGTTTAGTCTGCGTGGCAGGAAAAAAGAGAACCCCCATGGCGGGATACGCCATGGGGGTTCTCTCTTGGTGCGGAAGATGGGACTTGAACCCACACGTCATAGACACACGCACCTCAAACGTGCCTGTCTGCCGATTCCAGCACTTCCGCTTGTTGCATTGACTGCAAGAGATATTCTAGCACAAACACCCCGGAAAAGTCAAGGCTTTTGCCGAAAAAAGATTTTGCAAAATCCCTGCCTTGTAAAGACTTGTTGGGAATGGTAGAATAAAGGCAGCAAAAAAGGGGAGAACTGCCATGCAAAATTTAATTTTCAGCCTGAACGCGACCCTGCCGGTGTTCCTTGTCATGGTGGTGGGGTACGCGCTGGGGCAGCTCGGCTTTCTGCCGCCCGCGTTCTGCAAGGCGTCGGACAGGCTGACCTTTAAGGTGACTTTGCCGCTCATGCTGTTTCTGGACATGGGCAGCGTGGACATCCTGCACGACTTCCGGCCCAGGTTTGTGCTGTTCTGCTTTGCCGCCACCCTCGTCGGCATCCTGACCGTCTGGGCGGGGGCTAAACGTTTTTTGAAGGACAAGACGCTGGTAGGCGAGTTCGTGCAGGCGGGCTACCGCAGCAGCGCCGCCGTGCTGGGCGTGGCGTTCATACAGAACATTTACGGCAGCGCCGGCATGGCCCCGCTCATGATTTTGGGCAGTGTGCCGCTTTTCAACATCTTTGCGGTGCTGATCTTGATGCTGGAATCGCCCGAGCAACGCGGCGTGCCTGACCCGAAGCAGCTCTTGCGCGGCGTGGCCACAAACCCGATCCTGCTGGGCATTGTGTTCGGCACGGTCTATGCGCTGTTGCCGTTCACGCTGCCGCAGATCGCAACCAAAACCATCAGCAGCATTGCGTCGCTGACCACGCCGCTGTCGCTGCTGTCCATCGGCGCGTCGTTTGAGGGGACAAAGGCCATCAAAAAGATCGGCCCCACGCTGGCGGCGGCGTTCATCAAGACCGTGGGCCTTGCGGCGGTGTTCCTGCCCTGCGCGGTAGCGCTGGGCTTTCGGAATGAGGAACTCGTCGCACTGCTTATCATGCTGGGCAGTCCCACGACGCCGAGCGCTTATGTCATGAGCAGGAACATGGGCCATGAGGGCGTGCTGACCTCGAGCTGCATTGCCCTGACGACCCTTCTCTCCGCCCTGACGCTGACAGGCTGGATCTTTGTTCTGCGGAGCGGGGGATACTTATAACGGAAAAAGGCTTCCCCCATCGGGGGAAGCTGTCCGCGAAGCGGACTGATGAGGGCCGCGTTGCCGGCAATATCCCGTTTACGGGAAACAGCGCAAACTTCGCCCTCATCCGACCTCGCTTCGCTCGGGCACCTTCCCCCGATGGGGAAGGCTTTTTGTTTTTTATTGCTTCTCCTCCGGCTCGGCTACGGGCACGCCGCGGTGCTCCACGGGCGTCGAAAAGACGATCTGCGTCCGGGTGCGGCCAAACTGCTGCAGGTGGTTGATGAACTGATCCAGCTCCTGCGTTGTACCGAACAGCACCTCTATCAGCATACTGTAATCGCCGGTGACGCAGTTGCATTCCACCACATGGGGGCAGCTCTGGATATAGGGGTAAAACTCCGGCTTACGCTGGGGGTCCATGTCCAGATTGATGAACGCCTTGACCATGTAGCCCAGCTTCGGCGCATCGACCTGTGCCTGGTAGCCGGTGATGGTGCCGGAGCTTTCCAGCCGGGCCATGCGGGCCGACACGGCGGGGCTGGACAAAAACACATGGTCGGCAATTTCCTTTAACGGTGCGCGGGCGTTGTTTTGCAAAAGGTCGATGATTTTACGGTCAATGTGATCCATGGTAACACCTCGTTTTAGGCAAAAAGCTCCCGTTCGTGTGCGCCATTGCACCTGAACGAGAGCTTAGTCAGCTTTACTATGCAAAGAATTTTACCATACGGAAAGCAAAAAGTAAAGCGATTTGCAAAATAAATTAAGTCGACAACACGGCAGGCGCCCGTCTGCCGTGTGCCTCACATATCCGGGAACACATTCCGCGCACTGATAAGTGCATTGTTATAGTACATCTCAAAATGGCAGTGGGAACCCGTGGCAGCGCCGGTGGCCCCCACATAGCCGATCAGCTGCCCCTTTTCCACGGTCTGCCCGGCCTGCACGACAAAGGACGACATGTGGGCGTACAGCGTTTTGTACCCGTTGCCGTGGTCGATCTCCACATAGTAGCCCCAGCTCATGGTGGGGTGGTTGTGCCACTGGGCGGCAATGACCGTGCCCGCGTCGGCGGCATAGATCGGCGTGCCATAGGGGGCCGTGATGTCCACGCCGCGGTGTCCATAGGGCAGACTGGCCCACCGGCTGATGCCCGAATACCCCGGCACCGGCCAGAGAAAGCTGCCTGTGCCCAGCCTGCCGATCATGCCGCTTTTCAGCCGCGTGCCGCGGTGGATGACCTCCGGCACGGAGGCCTGCACAAGCTGCACATCCACTACGCGGGTGCTGACGACCTCGCCCGCCACGGTTGTGATCTCGCTGGTGACAAGCTCGCTGCCGTTCTGCCCGGCCTGTACGGTCTCGGTTTTGCCAAAATCCAGCCCCGCGTCCTCGATGGTCTGGGTCTCAAACGGCAGCTCCCGGGTCACGGTCTCGTACTGCACGGTCTTGACCTGCAAAAGGTCGTCCGCCCGCAGTGCGGCGGTCAGGTCGCGGTACGGTGTGATGGCCGCGGCAGGGTAGATGCCGTCCACCAGCCGCAGGGCGTGGACAAAGTCGGTCTGCACACCGTCGGTCTGCCACGGCGCACGCACAGCGTACAAAAACTGCCGCAGGTGGTCGCCCTCGTCGGTGACGAACCGCAGCGCACCGTCCAGATAGACGGCGGTGCCCTCGGTGATCTCGCCGCCTGCGGCGCGCAGGATGGCATCGGCGGTCTCGCGCTCGGTCATGGGGCGGGTGTCGGCGTCGGCCATGACAAGGGTGTACGCGGGCTGGACGTTCCAGCCGACCACGCCGGTCAGGCGGGCCTGTACGTCGGCGCGGGCTGCGTCGAACGCCTGCTCGTCTGTGACATAGCCCACGACCTGCCCGTCGACCTCGACCCGCAGCACAAAGGGCCGCGCCAGCGCGGTGCGCACGAACCATGCCAGCACCCCGGCGGCCAGCAGCGGCACGGCGTACCCCGCCAGCTGCCGCGGATGGGTGAGCGCTGCTTTAAAGCTGTCCACCGCCCGCACTGCGGGCCGCAGCACCACAGCCAGCAGCGTAAGCAACGCCCGTGCCGCGCACAACGCCGCCGCCCGCACACCGCGCCCGATGCGCACAAGGGTGTATTCGACTTGGAAGCCGATGAAGTATAATAAATCTCCGAAGGTCAATGTATCACACTTTCCTGTTTCAACTGCCTGTAGGGGCCGGGCATGCCCGGCCCGCGGCCTTCCCGTGGCAGCCCGTCTGCCGGAAACTTGCGGGCCGCACATGTGCGGCCCCTACAATGCGCCCCTTATCGGCGTCGGCACAAACCCCAGCGGGTCCACTCTGCTGCCGTCCACGCGCAGCTCCAGGTGCAGATGATACCCGCCGCCCGCGCCGTAGACATTGCCGGTGTTGCCCACATACCCGAGCAGGTCACCCTTCTGCACGGCGGCCCCCTGCGCCACGGCGATGTTGCTCATGTGGGCGTACAGGCTGTCGTACCGGTGGCCGTCGTCCGCGGTGCCGTGACTGACCTGCACGCAGTTTCCGTAGCTGTTCATCGTCCGCGCCGCGCTGACGACACCGTCCGCAATCGCATAGATGGGCGTGCCGCCCGGTGCGGCAAAATCGGTGCCGCGGTGGGGGATGCCCCAGGGGTCTGGCTCGGCAAACTGCGTCGTGATGCGCCCGTAGCTGTCCAGCGGGCAGCGGAAGTCAAGGCTCGTCAGGTGCAGGTCCGCCGTTGTGTAGCGTCGGCTCTGCTCCCGCACATAGGCGTCCAGTGCGGCGGTGGCGTCCTCATAGGCCTTTTTCGCGGCATCGGTCACGGCGGCCTGTGCCTGGGCCGCGGCCTGCTGGGCGGTCAGTGTGCTGTTCGCGTCGAGCAGTGCGGCCTCCAGCGCGGTCTGCGTGTCGGCCAGCGCCGCCTGCTGCTGTTCGAGTGCCGCCTTGGCATCGGCGGCCTGCCGGGCAGCCTCGTCCGCTGCGGCGCGGGCCTGCTCCAGTGCGGCGGCCTCGGCGTCCAGCTCGGCCAGAACCGTACTGTTCCGCGCACTCATCTGCTGCAAAACCGCGTCGAACGTCAGCAGCTGGTACAGGCTTTTGGCCTGTGCCAGCAGCCAGACGGCCCCGCCGCCGTCCAGCCGCTGCATCGCGCGCAGCTGCTCACGGCAGACGGCCAGCCGCGCGTCGTACTCGGCCTGCTTGGCGTCCAGTGCGGCGCGGGCGGCGTCCGCCGCGGCCTGCCGCTCGTCCAAAACGGTCTGCGCATTTTGCACGGCGGCGGTCACGGCGGTAATTTGCCCGGCCAGCTCGGCGGCCTGCCCGGTCAGGGCGGCAACCTCGCTCTCGGTCTGCGTCTGTTCGTTTTGCAATTCTTCCAGGGCCGACTGTGCGGCTTCGTACTCCTGCCGCGTCTCGGTCTGCTTTTGCGTTAATTCGCCCTTTTTATCATCCGCGTAAGCGGTCAGGCCCGAAAAAAGGGTACAAAAAAGCAGCCCCGCCGCCAGAGCAGCGGCGGGGAAATGCCTGCATTTCATCTTGTTACTCCGCTAATAGGGCAGTCCCGGTCAGGTCTGCGGGCGCGCTGTCCTGCCGTGCCTCAAAGTGCAGGTGCGGCCCGGTGGAATTGCCGGTGCTGCCCACATATCCCAAGACCTGGCATTGAACCACGGACTGCCCGGCAGAGACGAGCGACGACTTCAAGTGCTGATACTCCGTTTCCAGCCCGCCGCCGTGGTCAAGCACGACATAGTTGCCCTTTTCAGCATCGTAGTCGGCGGTGGTCACGATGCCATCGGCAACGGCGTAAACCTCCGCGCCCTCCTCAGCGGCAAAGTCAATGCCGGGGTGGCCGTTTTCGGGGTCATAGCCGCTGACCTGCGGCGGGGGCGCGACCGGCAGGGTAAAGAGCTCCACGCCGGAAAGGGCTGCGGCTCCATCGGTGGCAGTCACCTGGTCGGAACTCGCATTGCGCACAGCTTCGGCCAGGATTTCATCTGCCTTTTCCTGCGTCAGTTCGGCGGCATCGCTGCCGTCGTAGGCGGTAAAATAGCGCGGCTCCACCAGCGTGCCGTTGACATGCATCTCAAAATGGCAGGCGTTGCCGGTTGTGTAGCCGGTATGCCCCACGTACCCGATGACCTGCCCGGCGGTCACGGTCTGCCCGGGCACAACGGCGCAGGACTGCATGTGGGCGTACAGCGTGACCCAGCGCAGACCGTCGGCGTCGGTACCGTGGTCGATCTCCACAAAATTGCCCCAGCTGTAATGCTCCTGCGCGGCCAGCACAACACCGTCCGCGGCGGCGTAAATCTCGGTGCCCTCGGCGGCATGCAGGTCGTCGCCCCGGTGGCCGCTGTCCTCGCTCATGAAGCGGGAAATGTATTTGTACTGCACCGGGCAGGCAAACCGCGGACTGTTGGCGGCGTCACTTAACGTCGGCAGCGTCGCGGCGGGCATGGCTGCGGGTGTCTCCGTGGGCGCAGGTGTCGGTGTCGGCGCTGCAGTCTCGGCAGTGGCGGCGGGCGGCTCCGGCGCGGCGTGGGCTGCCTCCACCTGCGGGCGCACCATGCAGGCCGTCACGCTGACGCCCACGGCCACGGCGCAGAGCGCCAGCGCCCCCGAACCCAGACGGCGGTAGTGCAGCAGGTGCACAATGCGCTCCTTCACGCTGCCCTGCCCGAAGGCAAGACTTCCGGGTGTTCGGATGGGGCGTCCCTGCATGGCAAAATGCAGCAGGCTCTCACAGTAGGTGCTGCGCTCGGCCAGCGTGCAGCCCTGCACGGCTGCCTCGTCGCAGGCGGCCTCCATGTCGTGCTCAAAGGCGCGCAAGGCCAGCCACGCCAGCGGATTGAACCAGTGCAGGCAGACGACGGCATAAAACAGCGGCTTCACCAGCGGATCGCGGCGGCGGATGTGGGTCCGCTCATGCAGCAGCACAGCCTGCCGCGCCGGGCCTTGCAGGCTGTCCGGCAGGTAGACGCGCGGGCGCACAAAGCCCAGTGTGAACGGCGTGGGCACGCACGCCCCGCCGTAGCAGCCGTCGGGCGTTTTGCAGGCCAGCGCCACACAGCGCTTTAATTTCAGGTAGCCGATGCCCCCGCGCACAGCCAGCACCAGCACACCGACCAGCCAGACCGCCGCCAGCGCGTGCCACGGCGTCAGCCGGGCGTACCAAGGCAGCGGGGCCGCAGCTGCGGGTGCGGCGGGGGCAGGGGGCAGCAGCGGCAGCTCGCCCAGCTCCTGCACGGTGTCGGCGGCAGCGGCCAGCGGAGCGCTCTCCGGGCGGGGCAGCTTCAGCGGGATGCCCCACGGCAGCACGAACCGCAGCCCTACGGCCAGCCACAGCCAGCACAGGAGCCGACTGGGCGCATGGGCGCGGCGCAGGACCCTGCAGACCAGCCATGCGGCCAGCGCGGCCACACCGCCGCGGGCGCTCAACAGCAAAAAGGCAAGAACGGTACTGCGCATGGCTATTCCTCCTTATAGCGGGCGGCGTCGAGCAGCGCACGGATCTCGGCGGCCTCGGCGTCGCTGATGGGCTTTGAGTTCAAAAACGCGGCCACGAACCGCGGCAGACTGCCGTCAAAGGTCTTGTCCACCACTGCGGCGCTCTCGGCCTGCTGGACGTCCTCCTTTTTAATAAGGCTCGTCACGCGGCCATCGGCGTTTTGCAGCACGCCGCGCTCACAGAGCTTTTTTAAAACGGTGTAGGTCGTGCTTTTTTTCCAGCCCAGCCCCTCGGCGGCCAGCGCGACCAACTGCCCGCTGGGCAGCGGCTCGTTGTCCCACACAAGGCAGGCAAAGCGGTATTCGCCGTCAGCCAGGCGAAGCGGTTCATGGTTCAGCATAGGGTAAGCTCCTTTTGGTTTATTGCAATAGACCTATCTCTGCCTATAGTCTACTACGATAGACCAAAAATGTCAATAAAAAATCCCCGCCGCTGGTGCACGGTGGGGGCATTAAATCCGGAAATGGAATAAAAATTTATGCATTATTCGATGCTTTTGAAATTTTTATCCCTTATCCGTAATTTCTGAGTTCGCCCGCTGGGAAATTTCCATTATAATATAGGGAGGAAATGGAAAAGGAGTACCCAGCGATGCGAGCAATAAACCTGAAAACGAATCATCTTACCGCGCCCCTTGGCATGGATGCCGGGCCGCTGTTCTTGTCTTGGCAATGCGTTGACGGCGTGCGCCAGACTGCCTATGAAATTGAACTGACCGCGAACGGCGAGACTGTTTGGCACAGCGGCAAGGTGCAGAGCGCCGCCGTGCACGCCGATGCCCCGACTGTGGGCGGCTCCCGCGTGCGTGGGTGCTGGCGCGTTCGCCTGTGGGACGAAAACGACACCCCCGGCGCGTGGAGTGAGGCGCACTTTGAAACGGGCTTGGCGCAAAGTGACTGGCAGGGTGAATGGGTAGACCCCGAAACGGAAGAAATCGACATCCCCGGGGATGATGCCGTCAACGCCTTTGCCCGCCCCAACTGGGAGCGCAAGCAGGCGGAAAAAGAAGCCGCAGGCAAGGGCGCAGCCGAGCCGTACAAGCCCCATCGTCCGGCATCGTACCTGCGCAAAACCTTTACTGCAGCCAAGGGTGAAGCGCGGCTGTACATTACCGCCAAGGGGCTGTATGCGGTATGGCTGAACGGTGTGCGTGTCGGGGATATGGTTTTAGCCCCCGGCAGCTTTACCGGGAACAAGCATCTTGCGGCGCAAACATACGATGTAACGCGATATTTGCGTGACAGGGAAAACGAGCTGCTGGTTGCCCTTGGTGACGGCTGGCACCGCAGCACAGGCGGCGTTGACGGTGACCGCGACTTGTTCGGTGATACGCTGGGCGTTCTGTTTCAGCTGGAGGTGGACGGCCAAGCCGTCTGCGTTTCTGACGGCTCGATGCAGGCAACGCAGTGCGGGCCGATCCGCCAGAACGATATGCAGCAGGGCGAGGTCTATGACGCACGGTTCGAAGGCAGCTTGACCGGCTGGCACGGCGTGCGCACCTACCGCGACGACCTGCCCATTCTCGGCATGAATACCGTGCCGATTCTGGAACATGAAGCCTTCCCCGGCAAGCTGCTGCAAACGCCCAACGGCGAGACCGTGCTGGACTTTGGGCAGAATATCGCCGGCTATGTGGAGATGGCGCTGACCGCCCGCGCCGGGCAAAAGGTCAAGCTGACCTGCGGCGAGGCGCTGGACGAAAACGGCAACTTTACCCAGGAAAACTTCCAGGACCGTGCCCGCCACAAGGAGGGCGGCACCGCCCAGATGCTGGAGCTTGTCTGCAAAGAGGGGAAAAACCACTTCAAGCCCCACTTCACCATCATGGGCTTTCGCTACGCCAAGGTCGAAACCGACGCCGACTTGACCGATGCTGTGTTTACTGCCCACGCCGTCTACTCCGATATGGCGGTGACAGGCAAATTTACCTGCGGAAATGGCGCGGTGAATCAGCTTGTCAAGAACAGCATTTGGAGCCAGAAGGGCAACTTCTGCGATATCCCCACAGACTGCCCGACCCGCGAACGTGCAGGCTGGACAGGGGATATGGGCGTGTTTATCGAAACCGGCCTGACCCTGATGGACTGCTACTCCGTGGCGGAAAAATGGCTGGCGGAGTGCCGCCTGAACCAGTACCCGGACGGGCGCATGGCGAACATTGCCCCGCCGAACGCCCGCCCCGGCTATATGACCCCGATGCTCTGCATGTCGGCAGGGTGGGGCGATGCGGCGATTCTGGTGCCGTATGCCCTGTACAAACGCACGAGTGACCGCAAAATTCTGGCGGACAACTACGAGATGATGCAGCGCTGGTACGGCTTTTTGCTGGGGCGCGCGCAGCAGACAACCGATGAGCAGCAGGGCGGTGATTACGCCAAGTACACCGTTTTAAACGGCATGGACTACGGCGAATGGTGCGAGCCGGGCATTACCCCCATGCAGGCGATGATGAACCCGCGCAAGAGCGTCGGCACGGCGTATCTGGCCTACTCCGGGCGCTTGCTGGCAGAAGTGGCTGAAGCGCTGGGCAAGGCGGACGATGCCGCCAACTACCGCGACACCGCCGCCAACGCGGTAAAAGCCTACCGCACGGCGTTTACCGAGAACGGCGTTATCAAGTCTGACCGCCAGTGCGAGTATGTCCGCGCCATTGCCTTTGCCCTGCTGGGTGAGGACGAAAGCAAAGCGGCTGCCGCAACGCTGAACCAAATGGTCATCGAGAACGGCTGCCACCTGAACACGGGCTTTTTGTCTACGCCGTTTTTGTGCGATGTGCTGGCAAAATACGGCTATACGGACACTGCCTACAAGCTGCTTTTGCAGCCCGACGCCCCCGGCTGGCTGTATGAGGTCGGCAAGGGTGCGACTACCGTTTGGGAAACCTGGACGGGCATTGACGAAAACGGAAAGCCCCACGAATCCCTGAACCATTACAGCTACGGCGCAATTTGTGGCTGGCTGTTCGGCGGCGTGTGCGGCATCCATTATGCCGACGGCACACTGACGATTGACCCTACGCCCGACAAATCGCTGGGCTGGGCGAAAGCTGCCTACGATTCCCCGGCTGGGCGCATTGTAAGTGGCTGGCGGTATGACGGCGATGCAGTGACTTATGAGTTTGAGATCCCCGCCAATCTGACCGCCGATGTCACCCTGCCCGATGGGCGTAAATTTACCCTTGCCCCCGGAAAACACACAGTATAAGAAGAAAGCGCCTGCCCTGCCGTAAAACTTACGGCAGGGCAGGCGCTGTTTTTGATAAACTGGAAGTTGGTTATTTTATTTTATTCTTTCTTTTTTGCCATCGTTCAAACTCATCTTCAGTCATAATATCAGAAAATGCCTCATATGAATTCAATACTCCGTTCTTTTTTTGTACGAAATAAGTGATTCCTATAGCGACACCAACGATAGCAAAGAGAACAGCAACAATTATCAGCATTGTAAAAAGTCCCTCAGCAACACCACTGACAATACTCTCTACAATACCTCTCGATAAACAAGTGAACAGTAGGTTGATTCCCAAGCAAATCAAAGCTGTTCTGTTTAACTTTTGCCCAGCTAAATCTGTTTGCCATAAAATAGAAAGCACCAGAAAAAAAGAGAGTATAATCCATATAAATATCACAAGCGACAAATTACGTACACCAACAGGAAAGCCGGAAGATCTGATCATGATGTCTAGAGCTGGATTATCTGAAATTTTCATTCCATAATTGATTCCACCAAATATACAAAAATATAAATAGCCAACTATATACAAAGTTGAAAATATTATCAATCGTTTCTTATTCTTTACTTTCAAATTTTATTCCTCCCAAAATTCCGATTTTCTGCCCTAAGTATATCACACAAAAAACCAAATTTCAACGCAGGTAAAATAAATCCCCTGTCCTTTCGGGCAGGGGATTGCGGTTTAAGTATACTGTTTCAAATATTCGGCGCTGACCTGCAAACTTTTGACGGGGGAGTTATCCACCCAGTTGCGGTGGCTTTCCAAAATCACGGCATCTACGCCGACGGAAAGCGCCTGTGCCATCAGGCTGTCGAGATCCATATTGCCGGTACCAAGCTCCATGCTGTCGGTTTTCAGAATCGGCGTTACGGCGCTGCCCGAAATGCGGGTGCCGCGGTCATTGATGTGCCACAGCTTCATGCGGGTTCCCAGACGCTGCATCCACGCAAGGGCGTTCGCGCCGCCCTCGGTGAACCAATAGCTGTCAAACTCAAAGTTGACGAACTGCGGGTCGGTTTCCTCCAGCAAAATGTCGTAGGCACGCTTTTCGGCGTTCACATGGCGCAGCTCGCAGTTGTGGTTGTGGTAGAGCAGCTCCACGCCCTCGGCCTTCAGCGCCGCGCCCGCCTTGTTCAGCCGTGCGGCAAGGTCGTGCATCGTGGCTTCATCGCCGTAGTCAAAGCGATACATACCCGTGATGACAACATACTTCGTGCCAAAGCTCTTGGCTTCGTCGGCCACGGCCTTGGCGTCGCGTTCCAGGCTGCCCAAATCGGTGTGCAGGCTGACGACTTGCAGCCCCGCTTCTTTGACCAAAGCGTGCCAGTCGAGGCTGCCGCCCTTGCCCACGGGCATGCCCGCCGCCTTGGTCAGCAGCCGCACCATAAAGCCGATGGGGTGGATCATAAACCCGCACAGCTCAATGCCGTCATATCCGGCGGCCTTCATGGCGGCCAGCGTCTGCCGTGCCTCGTTTTCGTTGCTTAAAACGGTTCCCAGCATAAATTGCTGGACAGCTTTTATGGGCATGGTTCAGCCCTCCATCTTGATGATTTTTCCCGTTGTGATGCCGTTTTCGTTGAAGCTGTCCACGCAGACGTAATAGGTCTGCCCGGCCATCAGCGTGGAAAGCGTGACCTCATCGGCATCATAGACAAGCCAGCTCTGGTACAGTTTGTCCGGTGCAATGCCGTAGCGCACATTGCAGCCCTGGGCGTTCTCGATATGCTGCCAGCTGATTCTGCCGTCCAGCGCATCCACGCGCACGGCTTTAGCGTCGGCTTGAGCGGGGCGGTCACCCTCACCGTTGCCGAACACCCGCAGCCCGCTGATGCGCAAAGCCTGCCCGTAGGGCAACTCGCCGCCCGTCACGCGGATATACCGCGCACGGATGCCGTCCGCGTATTCATAATAGCCGTTGGAGCATTCGCGGGCGACGTCCTCGCGCAGGGTCCACACCTTGCCGTCCAAGCTGGTTTCCACGGTGTAATGCGAAATCTGCGGGCAGGTTTCGATGTGGCGGGTCTTGCGGTCATCGCCGTAGCTGTCAGCAGGGAAGTCCACCGCCAGCGCTTCGTCCGCCATATTGACCTGAACCGCCCGCACATCGCAGTCCCTGCCCAAATCCACGCACAGCCATTCGCCGGGCTGGTCGCTGCCCGCGCTCCACCAGCGGCGGCAATCCTCGTCTACGGCATTCACCGGGTCGCTGCCCTCGGCGGTGGAGGATGCCGTCACGGTCTTGCGGTAGCTGAGCAGCATCCACTTTGGCTGCTGGCTGGCGGCGTCAAATTTGCATGCCGGGATTTCATGCGGGTAGTCGGCAAAATTCTGGTTGCAGTACAGCACGCCGTCCTTGTCAAACCCGGCAGGAAACAGCCCCACGCGGCGCTCAAAGTCGTGGTTGACCGAAATACGCATCGTGGATGCGTGCCAGTAGTTGCCGTATTTGTCGGCAATGGTGCTGCCGTGGCCTGCGCCGGTCATAAACCCGCCCGGCTTGGAGGAAAACGGGTTGGACGCTTGCAGCGTGAACGGTCCCAGCGGGGACTTGGCGGTGTACACGCCGTCAGCGTAGGTGTTGTACTGGGTGCCGGGGCAGGCGTACTGCAAATAGTACGTTCCGTTGTGCTTTGTCATAAACGCACCCTCGATATAGGGCTTGTCGACAGCGTTAAACATGGCGGTCAGAACCTCGGCGTTCAGCCCCGGCATCTGCGCCATCTGGGGCGGCAGCTCCAGCTTGCCGGTTGCTTCGTTATAGAACGGCTTCATGGACTTGTAAAGCACGCTGCTCTCTTTATCCACAATACCGTTGTTGCCGGGGCGCTCATAGCCAAGCTCTTTTTCACGGCCGAAGATCAGTTCTTTCTTTCCCCCGATGGGCGTCATTGTCTCTGGGTCAAGCTCCACGCCCCAGATGGGGGACATGTTGGAGCAGCCCCAGTAAAAATACACGCGGCCATCATCGTCACAGAACATATCGGGGTCCCAGAAGGCGAACGGGGCGCTGACCTCGGTAAACGCCTCGGTCAGCGGGTCTGCCGTGCGCAGAATCGGGCAGTTGCGCCCCTTGCGGCTGGCAGAAAAATAGAGATACTCTCCGACTTGGCGCACATCGGGGGCGTAGTCGTAAATGAGCAAATCGGGGTCGGCGTGGAAACCCCAATGCAGCAGATCGTCCGAGTACCAGAACCCTGCCGACATCGAGACAAACAGGTAGTATTTGCCTTTGAAGTACACCAGTGTCGGGTCAGCGCCCTCGCGGAAACCGGCGATGCGCTCACCCTCCTTCATATGCTGGTAGCGGTAGCCCAAATCCAAGGGGTTGCAGTAGGTTCCCATAAAATCACACATCCTTTTTGATGCCCTGCAAAACACGGTTCAGCTGTTTGATGCTCTCGGCATCTGCGCCGGCCTGCTTGAGCATTCCCTCCACGGTCATGCGCTGCATGGCGCGCTCCATCATGGCAACCAGCGCCGGATTATCTTTTACGGCGGCAGCTACATCACCGCGGGCAGCAGCCGCCTTGTCGGTAATGGCTTTCAAAACAGGTCCTACCTTGGCGTCCGCCATGGCTGCGGCCATATTGTCCTTGACGCTCCAGCAGGTTTCGTCCAGCTCGCCGTCAAACCAGTTGTTCACGACCTGACGGTTCGACATAGCGTAGGCGGGGTTCGGCTCGGCAGCCTTGTTGACCAGAATCACGCTGGAATACGCCCCCGCGCGGGCCTCAATGCTGTGCTTGCCGGTGATGGGCACATTGAAAACAAACACTTTGTCGCCTTTTTTCGTTTCAACAAGGTGCCCGTCCTTGTACAGCGAAACCTCCGGCAGGTTGGAGTATACTCTGACCTCGGTCACATCCTCGGTGCGGTCCACATAGCGGCTGCCGCAGGTATGTACAAAGGGCTGCTTGCTCCAGTAGGCCTTGTACAGGTAGAAGGCGTCCTTCTTGATTTTGCGGTCAAAGGTGACAAGGCCCTTCTGGTTCTCGCCGTTTTTGCCGCCCTCGTCGCGCCCGTCGGCGGCAAAGTCGAACATATTCCAGACATGGGTCGCCCACAGCCACGGGCGGTCAGCAATCATTTTTGCCATGTGCTCGTGATAGACGCATTGGTAGGTTTCGGTATAGTCGCCCTTTTCGGGGTGGGCGCTCTGGTAGGCGGGGTTGGCGTCCGCGCCGTACTCCGAAAAACCGATGCAGCGGTCCGGGTATTTGGCGTGGTAGGTATCAAAAAAGTCATCGTTCTGGTCAAGCTCGCCCAAGTACCAGCCAAAATACAGGTTGTAGCTGTTCACATCGGGAATTTCCAGAATCGGGCTGGTGATTTCCAGCATAAAGACGTTCGCCATTGTGGTCGGACGGGTCGGGTCAAGGCGGTGCGCCAGTTCGTTCAAGGCGCGGTGGTTTTCCAGCAGCTCTTCATTGACAGCCGACGCAGCGGTAATTTCGTTGGACAGTCCCCAAACAGCAATGCAGGGGTGGTTGTAGTTCTGGACGATGAGTTCTTCCATCTGGGTCAGCGTGTTGGCGCGCCCGTTGTGCATGTGCATCGTGATGTAGGGGATTTCCGCCCAAATCACGACACCCTTTTCATCGCACAGATCATAGAACGCCTGCGCGTGCTGGTAGTGGGCAAGGCGGATGGTGTTGGCGCCCATTTCAAGGATCAGCGCCATGTCCTCCTCCATCATCTCTTTGGTGATGGCCACACCCGCGCCCTTGCGGTCCTGATGGCGGGAAACACCACGCAGGGGATAGGGGCGCCCGTTCAGGATAAAGCCCTTCTGCGGGTCAATTTCAAACTTGCGGCAGCCGAAGCGGGCAGTCTCGGTCTCGCCATTGTCCAGCCGCGCAGTCACGGTGTAGAGATATGGGTCATCAAGACCGTCCCACAGGCGGGCATGCTCCAGCGTGAACACGGCTCTGGCGGTGCCGTCCTTGACGGCACCGCTCATCTGCTGGCCATCCAGTGTGAAGGTGACACTTTCGGCACCCACCACAGCGGCCTCCACCGTCACTTCACAGCGGCGGGCGTCGAGGTCCGTGACAATCGGCGTGACCCTGACAGGCACCGCGCCGTTTTCAGCAAGGGCAAAATGAGCAGCGGGCACAACATGCAGCGTTACATCGCGGTAAATGCCGCCGTAGAAGGTGAAATCGGCCTTCTGCGGGTAGACGGTATCGTTGTCGCTGTTGTCCACATTCACGCGCAGCAGGTTGCTGCCGTTGCGCAGCGCATCGGTAATGTCCACGCAAAATGCAGAATAGCCGCCCTTATGCTCAGCGAGCTTTTGCTCGTTCAGATAGACCTCGGCGGTCATGGCAACGGCGTCAAACTGCAAAACGGCGCGTCCGCTTTCCGGCAGGACGATGTCAGGCAGCACGGTGGTGTAGCAGCAGGTGCCGCGGTAGTAGTCATTGCCGCCGTCCTGCCCGTCGATGGCGTTCCAGGTGTGGGGCAGGGTGACGGGTTCGTCGTGTCCTTCTTTGGAAAAAATCCAGTTCTGGTTCAAAAGAATTGTCTTGCTCATAACATGACTCCTTATGTGTGGATTTAACTTCAAAGAGCCGAAAGGGCTGCAAACCCTTTCGGCTTTTTGTGGGATGGGCTTACTGAAGTTGCTCTTTATAGAACTCGGACTGCGCAGCGGCCTTCTTCTCGGCAATGCGCTTCTGGACGTTGACCATTTCCTCCTTGGTCAGCGGGCAGCTGCGCATGGCAACCAGCGTGATGATCCAGCCGATGATAGGCAGACCGAACTTGAGTGCCATGGTCATCCAGAAGATGGCCGGGGTGGAAGGATCCGTGGGCTGGGGCATCGTGGTGGTGTAGCCCAGCAGCGCCACAGCGCCGGTAGCGATCACAGCGGCAAAAGAGGTGATGAGCTTATCGACCAGGCTGTAGGTGCCGGAGACAACGGCGGGAATATAACGCCCGCTGCGGTCCAGCTCAAAGTCGATGGCATCCGCCATGTACGAGGTGTTGGAGGTGGTGATGCACATATTGGAGCCGTTCTGCAAAAGGGTCAGCACCACATAGATGATCATGGCCGGGCTGCCCATGACGCCGATCTGCTTGGGGTCAATGACAATGAAGAACACGACCAGAACGGCGGTGATGACCATGCTGATGCAGGTGAAGTTGACAATGCCCTTTTTGCTGCCGTACTTGCCGACATACTTGGCACCGAACGCGGCAAAGAAGATGGACGGGATCATGCTGATAACAGTCAGAATCGTGGCAAGACCCATGTTGCCGATGATAATGCCGCTGAGAAGTGTGCCGATGATGGCCTGGCTGCCGACCTGCTGGGCCAGCTTATCAGAAGCATTGGAGGCAATGTAGCACTGCAGGGGTCTGTTGTGCTTCAGAACCTCCACAACATCCGCCATCTTCAGCGGTTCGGACTTTTTGGTGCCGACAAAGTTCTCGGGCTTATCGAAAGCGGAAACGCCGAGGCAGACCAGCAGGGTGCCGATGGCGGCAACGATCAGGGTGATATTGCAGGCGGCAGTCAGAAATGCCTGGTTGTAGGTGCCGCCGCACTTGGGCAGCAGCACAACATTCAGAACCATGGACATAACCATGGGAACCATGTAGTTGAATACCGTGGTCCAGACGCCGATGGTCGGGCGCTGGCGCGGATCATTCGTCATGATGGCGGGGATGGTCTGCGCAGTCATGTTGGTGATGGTGTAGCCGATGATGTAAACAATGTACAGCAGGGCAAACACCGGCAGGCCCAGCCCCTTGGACGAGAAGCCGGTGAACATTCCGTACAGGGCGAGCGCCTCAATCAGATAGCCCGTAACCAGCAAAATGCGTAGCTTGCCGAACTTGGTGTTGACGCGGTCATACACAAAGGCAAGCAGGGGATCGGTGATGCCGTCCAGAATACGGGAGCAGGTCAGGATAATACCGACGGCAGCAGTCGTGATGCCGTAGCCGATGCTGGCGGAATAGCTCGCCATGCCGATGAGAGAGTAGACGCTCATGCCGACAAGGCCGTTGCAGGCATAGCAGATGATTTGCCAAAGCTTGGCGCGGCGGTATTGCACGCCGTCAATTTCAGAAGCAGTGGGTTTCTTTTTGAACATTTTGTTTTCCTCCTAAAAATTCCGCGGTGGTTTTTCTCACTGACACCACTATACCAGAAGCAAAACGGCAGCAGGGGATAAAAATCAGCAGATGAGAAACAAAAATTCGCGCATTATTTCAAGCAACACGAAATATTATCCTGCTTTGTTAAATAATACCCTCACGACTTGCGCTTGTTATGCTATGATACAGGTACAGAAGTCAGACTGTCGAAAAACGCTTGTAGGGGCGAGCATTGCTCGCCCGTGCCCGTTTGCCTTGCAAAAAAACTGTCCCGGAAAATGCGTTGCTGCGGTAAGTTGGCGGGCGACCAATGGTCGCCCTTACGCACGCAATAAGGCAAGAATGCAATTTATTGACGGTCTGAGAAGTTTCTGGATTTGCTTTAGACAGCACAGGTAAGGAGAAAATTATGCAGAAATTTGAAAAAGGTTTCTTTGTCGGCGCGGCCACTGCCGCCCATCAGGTCGAGGGCAACAACATTCATTCCGACTACTGGGCACAAGAGCAGCTGCCCCACACCAGCTTTGCTGAGCCGAGCGGCATTGCCTGCGACCATTATAATCGGTATGAGGAAGATATTCGACTGCTGGCGGATGCCGGGCTGAACGCCTATCGCTTTTCCATCGAATGGGCGCGTATCGAGCCGGAGGAGGGCAAGTTCGACCCTGCCGAAATCGAGCATTACCGCAAGGTCATTGCCTGCTGCAAGGCGCACGGCGTGGAACCTGTTGCGACGCTGCTGCACTTCACCAGCCCCAAATGGCTGATTGCCATGGGCGGCTGGGAGGCAGAATCCACGGTCGAATACTTCAAGCGCTATGTCAGCTATGTGATGGAGCAACTGGGTAGTGAGCTGCACTACATCTGCACCATCAATGAGGCCAACATGGGCCTGCAGCTGGCGGCGATCTCCAAGCGGTTCCGCCTGATGGCAGAGCAGGCCGCCAAGGCTGCTGCCAGTGAAGGCAAATCCGCCGAAGGCAGCGTACAGGTGGGCATGAACTTCCAGAAGATGATGGAGAACATGAAGTACGCTGCCGCTGAAAACGCCGCCGTGTTCGGTACGCCGCAGCCGAAAATTTTCGTCAGCGAGCGCACACCGGAGGGCGATCTGCTGGTTCTGCGCGCTCACGCCGCCGCACGGGAGGCCATCAAGGCAATCTGCCCCGAGGTCAAGGTCGGTCTGACACTCTCGCTGCATGACCTGCAGGCCCAGCCGGGCGGTGAAGCCTTTGCCGCCGCCGCGTGGGAGGAAGAGTTCACCCACTATCTTCCTTATATTAAGGAGGATGACTTCCTCGGCGTGCAGAACTACACACGCACGCTGTACGGTGCGCAGGGGCAGCTGCCCGCCCCGCAGGGGGCCGAGCTGACCCAGATGGACTACGAGTTTTATCCGCAGGCATTGGAAAATGTCATCCGCAAGGTGGCTGCCGACTTTAAGGGCGACTTGATCGTGACCGAAAACGGCATTGCTACCGCTGATGATACGCGCCGCGTGGCGTTTATCGAGGCAGCTTTGGCGGGCGTGCAGCACTGCATCGCTGATGGTATCCCGGTCAAGGGGTACTTCCATTGGAGCCTGATGGATAACTTTGAGTGGCAGAAGGGCTATGCCATGAACTTTGGCCTGATCGCCGTGAACCGCGAAACGATGGAACGCACCCCGAAGCCCAGCCTTGCGGTGCTGGGCGGATACGCCAACGCCTAAGGCAACACCGCATAATTCCCGCCTTACGGCTTAAGCACCGCTCCGGCGGCTGCGGCACGGCATCTGCGTTGCCAAAATGCTCGATAATACACAAAGTATTATCTGCGCTTTTGGCTTAGCAGCTGCCGCACCTCGCTCGCCGTATCGGCACTTAGAATTATGCGGTATTGCCATAAGAATATCAGTGGTTGTCTGTACGGCAGCCACTTTTTTGTGGTATACTGGTATAAAAAGAGGGTGATTCGATGGATGTTTTTCAAAATATGGAGCTGTTTTCTGAGCTGATCCAGTGCGGCGGCAACATTTATACATGGTGCTATAATGCCGATGGCAGCCTGCTGCAGAGCAACTGCCCGGAAGCGGGGTTCCTGTCCGGCGCATTTGACTTATTCGGCTGCAAGAAAAAAATGCTGGACTACGGCAGCCGGCACACAACGCCGGTCACGCTCGGCACGGCCATTGGCATGACATGGGCGGCGGCCTTTGAAAAGGATGGCAGTGCACTGAAACGCGCCTGGGTCATCGGGCCGGTGTTTTATCAGGATGTTTCGCTGCGCGGGATCGAGCAGGGGCTGCAATACTATAACCGTCTGGAGACGAGCGTGGCATGGACCATGCAGCTGTACGAGGCGTTGAAAACCGTACCGGTGCTGCAATGCACAGTCTTGCACCGCTACGCCCTGATGATGCATTATTGTCTGACCAGTAACCATCTTACGATCAGTGACATTAACAGCGAGGATTTGACGCAGGTACGCAATGCAGCGCAGCGACCTGCCCATGATCGCCACAAGGTCTGGATGGCAGAGCAGGGACTTCTGCAGATGGTGCGCAACGGGGACTTGAACTACAAGCAGGCGCTTTCCGCCAGTATGGGGATCAGCACGGGTGTGCCGGTGCGCAGCGATGACGCCCTGCGTCAGGGTAAGACAAGCATCATTGTGTTTACCTCGCTGGTATGCCGTGCCGCCATCGAGGGCGGGCTTTCGCCGGAGGAAGCCTACGCGCTGGGGGACAGCTATATCCAATCCGCTGAAAATGCAAAGACATTGGATGATCTTGAACCGCTCGGGCTTATGATGTATGATGACTTTGTCCGGCGTGTGCACAAATGCCGCACCAACCCGTATCTCAGCCAGCAGGTGCAAAAGTGCGTGGACTACATTGAGATGAACCTCGATAAAAAAATACGCGCGGCGGATATTGCAGCGCTGGTGGGCTATACGGAATATTATCTGACCCACAAATTCAAAGAGGAGACAGGGTTAAGCGTGACAGATTACATTAAATTTGTCAAGATCGAGCGCGCCAAGGTTTTGCTGAAAAGCACCGACCAGACCGTGCAGGACATTGCCACTGCACTTTCTTTCAGCACACGCAACTATTTCAGCCGGATTTTTCAGGAGGTCACAGGCCAAACCCCGATGGAGTACCGCGAAAAGTAAATGCTTATCCAAAAAAACCTCTGCCAGGCAAACATCAAGTCTGGCAGAGGTTTTTGTGTTTTATTCCTGCGTCAGTGCCCGCGCCATTTTGACCACGCGGGAGGCATTGATTTTTACCTGCTCCAGCGTCACTGCGCCGCTGTCGATGCCCTGCAGCAGATTGTCGTAATCACCCTTGTTGCCGGGCATGAACAGGTCGCCGCCTGCCGCAGCCACATACTGCGCCTGCGAATCCCGGTGGGCAGAGCGTGCGTCCCCGGTCATCGGCGTGACCCAGTCGGTCATGACGATGCCCTGATACCCAAACTCGGCGCGCAGAATATCCATGACCAGCCCGCGGCTTTCGGCGGTGTGGGTGCCGTTCAGCAGGTTGTAGGAGGTCATGACGGCCTTGGGCTGGGACTCCCGCACGCAGATGCCGAAGCCCTTTAAGTAAATTTCACGCATGGCGCGCTCGGAAACCATGCTGTTGTTGCGGGTGCGGTTGTACTCTTTATTGTTGGCGGCATAATGCTTGATGGTCGTGCCGCAGCCCTTATGAGCCTGCACACCGCGCGTCATGGCGGCAGCCATCTTGCCGGAGACGAGCGGATCCTCAGAGTAGTACTCAAAGTTGCGCCCGCAGCGGATCGAACGATGGATGTTCAGCGCCGGGGCAAGCCACAGATGCACGCCGAAGTGCTCCATCTCCTCGCCGACGATGTCGCCGCACTGCTGCACAAAATCCGTGTCAAAGCTCTGCGCCAGCGCGGTGCCGATGGGAATGGCCGTGCAGTATTGGGTCTTGATCTCGCAGCCGGCCTTCGGCTTGCCGTTGCCGCCCATCAGGCTCATCATCAGCTTCATCGGGCCGGACAGCATTTCCATAATGGAATCCGGCATCGAGGCATTGCCGACAGCGTGCTTGCCCTTGCCGTCCTCATAATACTCCTTCGCAAGGCGCAGACCGGCAGGGCCGTCGGCCATGATCAGCCAGGGAATGCCCTTGACAGTGCTGCAGCTCTCACCCGCCGCACCGCAGACATGGCGGCCTGCTGTGCCGATCATCGAAACCAAGCCCTTTGCGTTCGGATCAAAATCGCCGATCAGAAGCAGGGCGGCGTCCTCCTTGGTCAGGGCGTCCACCTCGGGCAAAATTTCCTCGGTGCGGGCATAGTCTATCGTTTCACAGACGATCGAGGCCGGGTCGATTTCGATGACCGGCACACCCTCCGGGCGCTCCATCGCGGCGGCAGGGGCGGTAAGGTCGGTGAAATCCGTGCAGCCCAGCACGTTTTTTGCCTGCAGGGTCGTGACGGTCTTGCCCAGATGCAGGACGGCGGCGGGGACGGTTTCGGCGCTGCTGACACCGACACGGACAAGGTGATCACCAGCCTCGAGAATATAGGCGGCGGTTTCGGCATCATAAGCTGCCATCTCCGGCAAGGTAAAGGAGCAGGTGACGGTTTCTGCTTCTCCCGGGGCAAGTGTGCGGGTCTTGGCAAAGGCGCAAAGCTCCTGCCGGGGCGCATCGAGCTTACTGGCAGGCTTGCTCAGGTAGACCTGCACGACCTGCCGCCCCGTCATAGTACCGGTGTTTTCCACGGTGGTACGCACAGTGACCTGCGCACCGTTCACCTCCACCCCGGCAGCCCCAAGGCGGAACTCTGTGTAGGAAAGCCCGTATCCAAAGGGGAACAGAGCTTTTTTGTGGAAGGTATCAAAATAGCGGTAGCCCACATAGATGCCTTCGCGGTAGCGGGTTTCGTTCATGTCCTCAAAGTCGGGCATTTCAGGGTATTCCTCAAAGGCGGCCCAGGTGGTCGTCAGCTTGCCGGAAGGATTGGCCTTGCCCAGCAGAATATCCGCCAGCGCACCGCCGGTCTCGACACCGAGCTGGGACAGCAGCAGAATGTTGCGCACGCTCATAACGGGGGAGAGATCCACCACGCCGCCGACATTCAGCACCAGCATAAAGCGGGTGAACTTTTTGTCCAGCGCCAGAATATCCCGCACCTCGGAATCGGTCAGGCGGATGTCGCCCTTGAGCGGCGTGCGGTCGTTGCCCTCACCGGAAATGCGGGAAACAACGTAAATTGCTGCATCGCCCTCAGCGTTGAGCGGCAGGTCGTATTCAGGCTCGGGCATGACCTTGCCCATGCCGTAGAGGATAAAGTTCTGCTTGGCGGCTTTGGCGTCCTTTTTCAGCTGCTTCAAAAAGGCTTTGTGGGCCTTTTCCCGCGCCTGCTCGTAGCCGGTGTGCCACTCCATCCCGGTCAGGGTAAAGCCTGCCTGCTGCAGTCCTTCCTCAATGGTTACAATGTAGCGTGAATTTACCTCACCGGAGCCGGTGCCGCCCCGGATCGTGCGGCGCACGCCGCTGCCATAGGCGGCAAGGGTGCAGGGCTTTTCCAGCGGGAAGCTGCCGTCCTTTTTCAGCAGCACGGTGCAGCCCGCCAAATCTTTCCGCAGCGCTTCGATGTGGCGCAGCTCATAATCGGCCATTGCAGTGGTATTTTTCATGCAAAGCATCCTCCTTTTTCATTAGTATACAAGAAATATCCTCAGGCAGGGGAGGGAACATTTCGTGTTTTGAGATAATAATTAGGGCAATACCGCATAATTCCCGCCTAACGGCTCAAGCACCGCACCGGCGGCTGCGGTATGGCCCTATAAAATGCGCTTCAAAAATGGCTCGTCGATTTTGCCATTTTTGCGCTATACAACAAAAACAGCCCATGACATTTTTTGTCATGGGCTTATGGCGGAAAGAAAGGGATTCGAACCCTTGAGGGCTTTAGGGGCCCTACACGATTTCCAGTCGTGCGCCTTAGACCAGCTCAGCCATCTTTCCACATATTCAGTTGCGCAGCGCCTGACTGCATGAGCTATTATAGCAATACAAACTTCAAATGTCAAGCCTTATTTTGCATTTTTTTGCAAAAAAATCTGCGATGGGCAAAGTGTATGCAAAACATGTGTGCAAACTGCATATTTTGCACGTTTTATCCTCTTGCAAACGGCGGCGCAAGGTGCTAAAACTATAGGGGTGTGAAACATCTAACAAGAGGTAAGGAGAGGATATTTCATGTATTCCGTGTTCCGTGACCTGGCGATCATCATTTTGAGCGCAAAGTTCTTTGCGCTGGTCGCCCGCAAATGCAAGGCCCCGCAGGTCGTGGGCGAAATCATTGCCGGCCTGATCATCGGACCGTGCCTGTTGAACCTGGTGCAGACCAGCGACGCCATCTCGATTTTTGCGGAAATCGGTGTGGTGCTGCTGATGTTCTCCACCGGCCTTGGCACGAACCTGAAGGAGCTGATGCGCGCAGGCCCCATTGCGACGCTGATCGCCTGCGTCGGCGTCTTTGTGCCGCTGGTAGGCGGTACGCTGCTGTATAGCGCATTCTACGGCTTTGCGGCGGTGGGCAGCCCGGAGTTCTACCGCGCACTGTTCATCGGCACTATCATGACGGCGACGAGTGTCTCCATCACGGTGGCGACGCTGCAGGAGCTGGGACATCTGAAAAGCTTCCTTGGTACGACCATCGTCAGCGCGGCAGTCATTGATGACGTCATCGGCATCATCGTGCTGACCTGCGTGCTGGGCGCCAGCTCGGGTGAGGGCACCGGCATCGGCGGCGTGCTCATCCAGACTGTGCTGTTCTTCCTCGTCGCCATCGGCGTCGGCGTCGTCATCCACTTTGCCATGAAATGGCTTGACAAGCGCAACCCCCACACCCAGCGCATCACCATCGTCAGCATGGCGTTCTGCTTTGCCATGGCCTACATTGCCGAGCAGTACTTCGGCATTGCCGACATCACCGGTGCGTACATTGCAGGCATCGTGCTCTGTGCGATGGACGACGCCCCCTACGTGGAGCGCCGCGTTGACATCAGCAACTACGTCATCTTTGCACCGGTGTTCTTCGCCTCCATCGGCTTAAAGACCGACATCAGCGGCCTGACGCCGGAGATTTTGCTGTTCTGCATCTGCTTCGTCATCGTTGCGCTGCTGACCAAGATCATCGGCTGCGGTCTGGCCGCAAAAATCTGCCGCTTCAACTGGGGCGATTCCCTCAAGGTCGGCGTCGGCATGATGACCCGCGGCGAGGTCGCGCTGATCGTTGCCCAGAAGGGCCTGGAGGTCGGCGTTGTGGACCCCGTGTATTTCACGGCGGTCATCCTGCTCATCGTGGTCTCGTCCGTTGCGACGCCGCTGGCGCTGAAGGCTCTGTTCACGAAAATGCCGCCCGTGCCGCATCCGAGCCAAACGAAAGCGTAAAATCACGTGTAAAATGCTTTGTAGGGGTCGATGCTTGCATCCGCCCCTACAACCAGCCAGCTATAGCAAAAAATCCGGCAGACGTTTTTAAAGGCGTCCGCCGGATTTGTTTTTATTCCGCCTCCACTGCGTGAAGGTGATTATCCACCCATTTGATCAGCAGCTCCAGCGCCACCAGGTTATGCCCGCCCTCGGGGACGATCAGGTCGGCCTTGCGCTTGCTCGGCTCGACGAACTGCTCGTGCATCGGTTTGACAGTGGTCAGGTACTGGTTGACAACGCTGTCCAGCGTGCGCCCGCGCTCCTTGACGTCGCGGACGATGCGGCGCAGGATGCGCACATCGGCGTCGGTGTCCACAAAGACCTTCATGTCCATTAAGTCGCACAGCTCGGAGGAGTCAAAAATCAGGATTCCCTCCACGATAATGACCGGCGCGGGCTGCACGGTCACGGTCTTGTCGCTGCGGTTGTGGATGGTGTAGTCGTAGACCGGCACCTGTACGGGGTGACCCGCGCGCAGCTCCCGCAGGTGGGCGACCATCAGCGGCGTGTCAAAGCTGTCCGGGTGGTCGTAGTTGAGCTTGCAGCGCTCCTCGTAGGGCAGCTCGTCGTGGCGCTTGTAGTAGCTGTCGTGGTTGAGAACGCTGACCTCGTTCGCACCAAAATGGTCCCGCAGCTTTTCGGTCAGGGTGGTCTTGCCGCTGCCGGTGCCGCCCGCGATGCCGATAATGATGGTTTTCATGTTCATAGCTCCTTATACATCCAATTTGATCTCGCGCCCCGTCGGCTGATACGCGCGGTATTTGACGCCGGTCATGTTGAACATGCGGCGGCTGGCGATGCTGGCATGGGTGTCGTGGTATTTGTCCGATAGATAGATCAGTTCTTTGATGCCGCTCTGGATGATGGCCTTGGCACATTCATTGCAGGGGAAAAGCGTCACATACATCCGGGAGCCGCGCAGATCATGGTTTGGGCTGTTCAGGATAGCGTTCAGCTCCGAGTGGCAGACATACATATATTTTGTGTCAAGGTCGCTGCCTTCGCGCTCCCAGGGCATATCGTCGTCATTGCAGCCGATGGGCATACCGTTGTAGCCTAGGGACAAAATTTTGTTTTCCGGGCTGACGATGCAGGCACCGACCTGGCTGTTGTTGTCTTTGGACCGCATGGCCGAGAGCAGGGCAATGCCCATAAAGTATTCATCCCAGCTGATGTAATCCTGACGTTTCATAGGTACACCGTCCTTTATTTTTTACTCTATTATACTGTGCCGCTGTGCGCCGCGCAAGATGCTGTATGCAAATATTTGCGCCGTGTGGCCTCGCCGCCGCGCAGATGACGCTCGGCCTTGTTCTTCTGTACGACGGCCTGCACCTCGGCCCAAAGGCCCGGGTTCTGGCGGCGCAGGCGGTGCTGGTCCTTCCAGATCGTGGATTTGCTCACGCCGAATACGGCAGCCGCCGCGCGCACGGTAGCACCGCTTTCCACAATATACCGTCCCACCGCCGCGGCGCGCTCCTCAGGGTCGCCCTTCATAGCCTGACCTCCTCGCATAGAATTTCCTGTCAAATCCTATGTGAAGGAGGGCGGGAGTATGCTACTTTATCTTATACACGCGGCACGCCGCATTTTCATACCATACGTCATACCTTGCCGCATACCAGCTCTCATCCGCCGCAAATTTCGCGTACACACTGCTGTCAAACACGGCGTACCCGATGTCCCACGCGGCCAGCGTGTCCTCGTCCGGCGTCTCATACAGCGCCCGCATGGCGTTGTACTCGGCAGAATAGTCCATGCCGTGGTAGTAGACATAGCTGCCCGACCCGCAGAGTATCCGCCGCCCGGCCAGCGCAAACACCGGTGTTACATGGCTGTCACTCGTCAAAAACAGCGCGTCGCTCCCGGCGTTTTCGTCGATGTAATCCGCCAGCGCCATATCGTCCGCGCTCCACTGCCGGTAGTCGCTGAGCGCCTCGCGGCCTACGGTCAGCACACTGCCGAACATGCCCGCAAAGCAGCATGCCGCCAGCCCCAGCGCCCGCCAGGGCAGGGCGTGCACCTCTGCAAAAATATCCACAAGCAGCTGTGCAGCCAAAATACAGCCCAGAATATGCCAGACATAGAGCAGCTTGTTGTTGTCGTAATTGTTCGGCTGGAACACGACGAACTCCGCCAGCGCCAGGATCGCCAGCCCGCCGCCGTACAGCCACCGCTGCTTTGGCTTGGCGCGGAGAAACGCAGGGATCAGCAAAAGATACACAAGGCCGATGTTTTTGATGTAGAACCAGAAATAATTGTCCCGCAGCGTGCCGTCGTCCTGACCGTTGATCCAGTTGAAGTGCAGCCGCAGCATGTGCTGGCCGTCGAGGCTCTGCGCCAGCACCGTCGGCAGCATCTGGCACAGCCACGCCGCGCCGCAGACCGCTGCCAGCCCCAGCCAGGGCAGCAACGTCTTTCGCCGCGGGCCCTGCGCCAGTGTGTAGACGCCGCCGACGAGGCAGAGCAGCACGAGCGCCAGCGCACTGTGGGTGTGCAGCAGCGGCAGGGGCAGCACCAGCGCGGCCAGCCACGGCCAGAGGCGGCGCTCGCCCTCATAGCAGAACCGCCACAGAAGATAGACGGCGGGCAGCAGCACGCACCAGCCGAACAGCGTCGCCCGCTGGGGGATAAGCAGATCCACGATCGGATTGACCCACTCGATGTTTTTCTCCACAAAATTCGTCGGCGTTGTGTAAAACCCCGTGAAAATGCCCGCAAAGCTGTCGGCAGAGCCGAGAAAGTACGCAAACCCAAGCCCGCTGCCCATAAAAAACAGGTAAAACGCCAAACACGCCTTGCCGACGCTGTCGGTCACGCGCCGCGCCAGCTGCCAGAACATGCCGTACACCGACAAAAACGCGGGCAGCATCGGCAGCAGATACGCCGTGCGCAGGTCGGCCCCCAGCACCACAAAAACGCTGGAGACCGTCTCGCACAAAAACGGATAGCCGAACCGGTGCGTGCCGCCCAGCAGGGGATAGCGGGGCAAAAATTCACCGCTCTGCGCGATATATTTAATGAACCCGAGGTGCATCGGCATATCGCCGTAGCAGCTCTGGCCCGTGTGGTACGCGCCGTCCACCAGATGCAGAACGTGGGTGTGCAGCAGATACAGCGTGATGAGCACTACCGGCAGCAGGCAGGCCCACAGGGCCCCGCTGTCGGGGTCCTTCGCCATGCCGCGCAGCCGCGTGCCGCGGTACAAAAGCGCTGCCCCGATGCCCGCCGCGGCCGCTGCCGCCAGCGCGACGGCGGGCAGTGTAAAGCCCAGTACCACCGCAAACAGTGCAGGCAGCACGGCCAGCAGCGACACGCCGAACCCGCAGCCCAGCGGCATGATCACCGCCGTCGACCCGTCCGGTACCGCCCGCCGGGCCAGCAGCAGACCGACGGAGAGAAACAGGGAAAGATAGAAAACGGAAAATAACATGAAGAACCTCACAATTCCTAAGGCCCCTTCGCTTGCGAGGGGGCTCCGCCCGCAGGCGGTGGGGGAGCGGCAGCCTGCGGCCGCCCTCCCTCCGGCCCTTCGGGCCACCTCCCCCGCAAGCGGAGGAGGCTTTTGGGTGAGCTTACACCCCCTCCAAATCAAACGGCGGTGTATACTCCTCCCGGGCACTGCTCTTTTCCTGCATGTACCCGTCGGTCAGCCCCAGCCGCACGGCTTCGTCGATGACCTGCCGGTACTCATAGGTCGTGATGCGCCGCCCGAGGCCGTGCTCTGCCGCCTTATAAAAGGGTGTAAACTGGCTCATTAAGCTGGGGATAAATTCTATGCCCGTTTCCTCCCGCAGCGCTGCCAGCCGCCGCAGCACGGCCTTGCTGTCTGCCACGTGGCCGGGCAGGGCCAGATGCCGCACAATGACGCCCTTCTGCAAATACCCGTCCGCGTCGTACACCGGTGCGCCGGTCTGCAAAAGCATCTGCCGCAGCGCTGCGTCCGCCACGGCAGGGTAGTCCCGCGCGGCGGAAAGCTCCGCTGCCAGCGCACCGTCCGCGTACTTGTAATCCGCCAGCCAGATGTCCACATACCCGGCCAGCGCCCTGACGGCGTCCACCGTCTCATACCCGCCCGTGTTGTAGACGACGGGCAGGGAAAATCCCTGCGCCCGCGCGGCATCCAGCGCGGCAGTGACCCACGGCAGATACTGCGATGCCGTGACGAGGTTTACATTTTTCGCCCCGCCGTTCTGCAAATTCATAAAAATCTCGGTCAGCCGCTCCACAGAAATCGCCTTGCCGACCTCGCCCTGACTGATCGGGTAATTCTGGCAATAGCAGCATTTCAGCGTGCAGCCGCTGAAAAACACCGTGCCGCTCCCGGTTTCGGCGTTCGGGTCGCCGCTCAGGCACGGCTCCTCCCAGTGGTGCAGGGCGGCGCGGGCCACGCGCAGGGTGTTGTCTGCTCCGCAAAAGCCGCGCTGCCCTGCGGCGCGGTCCGCCCCGCAGGCCCGGGGGCAAAGGGTGCAGTGATGGGGTATCTGCATGATAAAATGCCTCTTTCACAAAATTTATTGCTTTTAGTTTACCACAAACGGCGAAAGTGTGGTATACTGTATCTACCAATATTACAAAATAAAGGAGAGTGCTTTCATGTCTACCCCTCATAACCGCGCCGAAAACGGCGATTTTGCCAAGACCGTCCTGATGCCCGGCGACCCGCTGCGCGCCAAATTCATTGCCGAGACCTTCCTCGAGGACTCGCGCCTTGTCACCGACGTACGCGGTATGTACGGCTACACCGGCACCTATCAGGGCCGCCCCATCAGCGTGATGGGCAGCGGCATGGGCATGCCGTCCATCGGCATTTATTCCTACGAGCTGTACACCCAGTACGGCGTCGAGAACATCATCCGCATCGGCTCCGCCGGCTCCTACACCGACAAGGCAAAACTGTTTGACGTGGTGCTGGCCACGGGTGCCTACTCCGAGAGCAATTACGCTGTGACCCAGAGCGGCGACACCGCCGACATCCAGACCCCGAGCGCCGCACTGAACGATGCTCTGCGCGCCAGCGCCAAGGCTGCCGGTATTCCGCTGATCGAGGGCAACATCCATTCCTCCGACGTGTTCTACCGCCAGCCCAGCGACGAGAAGCCGACCTACTGGGAAAAACTGCGCGACGAAAAGGGCTGCCTGGCCGTCGAGATGGAGAGCTTTGCGCTGTTCCACAACGCCAGGGTCCTGGGCAAGCGCGCCGCCTGCCTGTTGACGATCTCCGACAGCTTTGTTTCGCCGGAGATCACGACTGCCGAGCAGCGCCAGACCAGCTTCACCGCCATGATGAAGGTCGCGCTGGGCGTTGACGCATTTCTGGAGAAGTGAGCATGGAAAAGGCTGAGATTCAGGCGCTCATCCGCGAGGCGTTCGCCGCGCAGAAGTTCGCCTATGTACCGTACTCCCACTTCCACGTGGGCGCGGCGCTGCGCGGCAAAAACGGACAGGTGTTCCGGGGCTGCAATATTGAGAACGCGAGCTACACCCCCACGAACTGCGCCGAGCGCACGGCTCTGTTCAAGGCCGTCAGCGAGGGTGTGCGCGAGTTTGACGCCATCGCCATCGTCGGCAGCAAGGTGGGGGAGACGAACACCCTCGTCACCGGCCCGTGCGGTGTCTGCCGTCAGGCGCTCTATGAGTTCGGCGGCCCCGAATTGACCGTCATCATGGCCAGGAGTGAGGACGATTACATCGTCACGACCCTCGGCGACCTGCTGCCCTACGGCTTCGGCCCGGCAAATCTGGAGTAAAATTACTTTCTTTGGCTCCCCTTGAGGGGAGCTCCCGCCGCAGCGGGTGAGGGGTGGCTGGGTGCCGCACGATTTACGCGGAGTCTCCCGCCCATCCCTCCGGCCCTGCGGGGCCATCTCCCCTCAAGGGGAGGCTTTTTCAGAAAACCAAAGGAGTTCCCTTACCACATGAAGAAATTCTTAGCACTGCTTCTGACGCTGGCGCTGCTGGCAGGGCTGACCGCCTGCAAGGATACGGAGGCTGCCAGCACCGCGCAGGAGCAGCACACTGTAACCGCCCCGACGAACGACGCGACCTTTGTCTACCAGCCCGATGACCCGGCGGCCACACTGCCCGGCGGAGAGTCCGTCGTGCTGGTGACCGGCCCCGACGGCACGGAATCCGGCGAGGATGCCATGCTGTGGCAGGGCATACAGACGTTCGCCAACACGTACGGCTATACCGCCGACGCTCAGACTGCCGCGGGCAACACCGCAGACGAGGCCGAGGCCGCCCTGCGCGCTGCCGCCGAGAGCGGCGCAAAGCTCGTGGTCTGCCGCGGCGACACCATGGGCGCGGCGCTCTACCGCATGCAGGAAAACTACCCTGACGTCCACTACCTGCTGTTTGACAGCGAGCCCCACAGCGACGACTATAGCGCTTACAATACGGCCAGCCTTGTCCATTGCGTCCTCTTTCAGGAGGAACAGGCCGGGTATCTGGCCGGGTACGCCGCTGTGACCGATGGCTACACCACGCTCGGCTTCATCGGCGCGCGGGAGATACCGGGCATTGTGCGGTACTGCACCGGCTTTCTGCAGGGCGCGGAGGCCGCTGCCGAGCTGCAGGGCGAGTATGTCACCCTGCAGACCTGGTTCACCGATACCTATGAGAATAACGACGCCATTACCCAGCGGATGATCGACTGGTATAATAACGGTACGTCGCTTATTATGGTCAGCGGCGGCAACCTGTACGAGGGTGTGTCCGGCGCCGTCAACCAGACCGGCGGCAAGGCGATCACGACGGATTACGACAACACAGAGTTGGGGGACCGCGTGCTGGGCAGCGCCATCAAGTGCTACAACGCTGCCGTGCAGCGTCAGCTGTACACCTTCTTTGCGGCGGGCACCTGGAATGGCCAGACCGGCGGCCAAACCGAGAAGGCCGGCTTCACGAACGGCGAAGTCGCGCTGGTGGCCGGGGCGCCCTGGCGGTTTGACAGCTTCACGCAGGACGACTACCGCACGCTGTATGAGGAGCTGCGCACCAGCGTCCTGAAGATGGATGCCTACTCGGATCTGGATACGCTGCCGGAAACCCCGAACGTCACGGTGAACCGCCTGCCGTAACCCCCCACTTGGCCCCTCTGTGAGAGGGTCCCGCCCCTGCGGGGTACCTCCCTCGCCGAGAGAGGCAGGAGGCTGCGCTTTGTTATGCTTTTGTAATGTTTTTTACGCCGTTTTGTCATTGAATTAACAACGCAAATGCGGTATACTGAAAGCAAAGCGGCAGGGAACCGCCCTGCTGCGCAATTGAAAACAACCTAAGGAGATCAAAACCATGAAAAAGTTTCTCGCTTTTGTAATGGCTGCCAGCATGGCGCTCTCTCTGGCTGCCTGCGGCGGTTCTTCCGCCAGCACCGCCACGAGCACCACGACGGAGGCTACCTCTGAGGCTGCCGCTTCCACCTCCGGCAGCAAGACCGATGTCGCCTTTGTTACCGACGTCGGCAACATCGATGACCAGTCCTTCAACCAGTACACCTGGCAGGGCGTGCAGGATTTCTGCTCTGCAAACAGCCTGAGCGCCAACTACTACCGTCCCACCGAGGACTCCGATGCCGCCCGTCTGGAGCAGATGGACAACGCAGTCAACGACGGTGCTAAGTCCATCGTCGTCGCCGGCTACCTGTTCGGCAATGCCATCGCCGAGGCTCAGGAGAAGTACCCTGACGTGCAGTTCCTGGCTCTGGACGTTTCCGCCAGCGACCTGGGCGACAAGGCTCCCACCGCCAACACCGCTCTGATCACCTATAAAGAGGAGCAGGCCGGCTACCTGGCCGGTTATGCCGCTGTCTATGACGGCTACAAGGAGCTGGGCTTCCTGGGCGGCATGGCTGTCCCCGCAGTTATCCGCTACGGCTACGGCTTCGTGCAGGGCGCTGACGCCGCTGCCAAGGAGATCGGCGCTACGGATGTCAACATCAAGTACTGGTACTCCGGCGGCTTCGCAGCTACCGATGAGGTCAAGAACAAGATGGACGGCTGGTACTCCGAGGGTACCGAGGTCGTCTTTGCCTGCGGCGGTCCCGTCTGCCAGAGCTGCGACGCTGCTGCGCAGGCCAACGGCGGCAAGATGATCGGCGTTGACGTTGACCAGTCCGGCCAGTTCGACACGGTCATCACCTCCGCTACGAAGGGTCTGGCCCAGTCCGTGAACGAGGCTCTGACCGATTCCATGAACAACGGCTGGAAGTTCAGCGAGACCTACTCCGGCAAGGAGACCAAGCTCGGCGCTGCCGAGAACTGCGTCGGCCTGCCGATGAGCACCTCCAAGTTCACCAAGTTCACCCAGGAGCAGTACGATTCCATGTACGCCTCCATCGTGGACGGCACCCTGGCCATCGACGACAGCTTTGACGCCGATGTCAAGCCCGCTGTCACCACCATCACGGTTGACTACCAGAGCTGATAAGGCTTTAAAAGCATGACTTTTAACCGCCCTGCGCACCCCGCGCAGGGCGGTTTTTGTTCTGCTTCGCCAAATTTCGGCTACTTTTTGTGCAGATTCTATTGTACATGGCGCGATTTTTCTGTATAATATAGTATAAGAATTTGTGTACAAGCCCGTACACATTGAAAGGGGCGTGCAACGATTGGCAGATAATTATGTCATCGAAATGCTGCACATTACCAAGGAGTTCCCCGGCATCAAAGCCAACGACGACATCACCCTACAGCTGCGCAAGGGTGAGATCCACGCCCTGCTGGGCGAAAACGGCGCCGGTAAATCCACCTTGATGAGTGTGCTGTTCGGTCTGTATCAGCCGGAGCAGGGTACGATACGGAAAAACGGACAGGAGGTCAAGATCAACAACCCGAACGATGCCAACGCACTGGGCATCGGCATGGTGCACCAGCATTTCAAGCTGGTGGAGTGCTTCACGGTGCTCGACAACATCATCCTGGGTGTTGAGGACACAAAGCACGGCTTTTTGCAGAAGGACGAGGCCCGCAAAAAGGTCATGGCCCTGAGCGAAAAGTACGGTCTGAAGGTCGACCCGGACGCGCTGGTCAGCGACATCTCCGTCGGCATGCAGCAGCGTGTCGAGATCCTGAAAATGCTCTACCGCGACAATGAAATTTTGATTTTCGACGAGCCTACGGCGGTTCTGACCCCACAGGAAATCGACGAGCTCATGGACATCATGCGCGGCTTCAAGGCCGAGGGCAAGAGCATCCTGTTCATCACCCACAAGCTCAACGAGATCATGGCGGTCTCTGACCGCTGTTCTGTCCTGCGCAAGGGCAGGTATATCGGCACCGTTGACATCAAGGACACCACGAAAGAGGAACTGTCCAAGATGATGGTTGGCCGCGACGTGCAGTTTGCCGTCGATAAGAAGCCCTGTGAGGTCGGCAAGCCGATCCTGGAGGTCGAGAACCTCGTCGTGCCGAGCAAGGTCCACAAGAACAATGCCGTCCGCGGCGTCAGCTTCAACGTCCGCGCGGGCGAGATCGTCTGCGTTGCCGGTATCGACGGCAACGGCCAGAGCGAGCTGATCTACGGCATTACGGGCCTCGAAAAGCCCACGTCCGGCACCATCAGACTCGAGGGCAGGGACATCACGAATGCCCCCATCCGCGAGCGCAGCAAGGCCGGTATGAGCCACATCCCGGAGGACCGCCACAAGCACGGTCTGGTGCTGGATTACACGCTGGCTGACAACATGGTTTTGCAGCGTTACTGGCAGCCGGAGTTCCAGAACCACGGCTTTATTAAAAAGAACGCCGTATTGCAGTACGCCGAGCGCCTGATAAAGCAATACGATGTCCGCAGCGGCCAGGGCCCTGCGACGATTGCCCGCAGCATGTCCGGCGGCAACCAGCAGAAGGCTATCATCGCCCGCGAGGTCGATAAGGACCCGCAGCTGCTCGTTGCCGTGCAGCCCACCCGCGGCCTTGACGTCGGCGCGATCGAGTATATCCACAAGCAGATCGTGGCCGAGCGCGACAAGGGCCGTGCGGTCCTGCTCGTCAGCCTTGAGCTGGACGAGGTCATGAACCTGTCTGACCGCATCCTCGTGATTTACGAGGGGGAGATCGTCGGCGAATTCGACCCGAAAAAGACCACCGTCGAGGAACTGGGCCTGTATATGGCCGGTGCCAAAAAGCAAGGGGAGGCGAAAGCATGAGCAAACAGAATAAACAGCCGCTTCTGCAGCGTCCCGCCGTTGTAGGGGTCCTGGCCAGCCTTTTGTCCATCGTCGTCGGTCTGGTGCTGGGCTTTGTACTGCTGGTCCTGCTGAATCCCGGCGCCGCCGTGGGCGGTATGAGAGCTATGCTGGCCACCGGCTTTTCCAGCATGGACAAGCTCGGCAAGGTGCTGTACCAGGCGGCACCCCTGATGATGTGCGGCCTGTCCGTCGGCTTTGCGTTCAAGACGGGCCTGTTCAACATTGGTGCGTCCGGCCAGTACACGATGGGCGCTTTCTTCTCGCTGCTGTGCGCCATTCAATTCCAGCTGCCGTGGTACGTCTGCCTGCTGGCGGGCGCTGTCGGCGGTGCGATCTGGGGCGTTTTCCCGGGCCTGTTCAAGGCGTATTTCAACGTCAATGAGGTCATCACCGCCATCATGTTCAACTGGATCGGCATGTACCTCGTCAATCTGCTGCTGGCCAACATGCCCAATATGCTGGCCTCCGGCTGGGGCGCGTCTAACTCGGACCGCACCGCCGCGCTGAACGTTGCAAACCCCGGTGCGATCCTGCCCAGAGGGCCGTTTGCGGCACTGTTCGGCAACTCGAGCTGGATCAATATTTCCATCATCATCACGATTATTTTTGCCATCCTCGTCTGGGTCATCCTGCAAAAGACGACCTTCGGCTATGAGCTGAAGGCCTGCGGCCTGAGCCGCGACGCTGCCCAGTACGCGGGCATCAACTCCAAGCGTAACATCGTGCTGTCCATGGTCATCTCCGGCGCGCTGTCCGGCATCGGCGGCGCCATCTACTACCTGGCCGGTACGGGCCAATACGTGCTGGAAAAATCCATCCTCGGCATGGGCTTCAACGGCATCCCTGTCGCCCTGTTGGCCAGCTCCAACCCCATCGGCACGATTTTTGCGTCGCTCTTTATCAGCTATATCCAGGTCGGCGGTGCCGCCATGCAGCCCGCCTACTCGTCCGAGACCATTGACATCGTCATTGCCGTCATCATCTATCTGGCGGCCTTTGCCCTGCTGATGCGCGGCATCATTACCAAGGCGGTCTCCGGCCATAAGGGAAAGGAAGGTGCTGCAAAATGATGATCGCTGCCAACATTATCAGTATGACCATTTTGTTCGCAGTGCCGCTGCTGCTCGTCGCCATGGGCGGCATGTTCAGTGAGCATTCCGGCGTCATCAACATCGCACTTGAGGGCATGATGATCATTGGCGCGCTGTTCGCCTGCTTTACGCTGCAGGGCCTGGACCAGAGCGGCTTCGGTCCCGCACATCCGCAGCTGTCGATGTTCATTGCCATTCTGGTGGCGGGCGTCACCGGCATGATTTTTTCGCTGCTGCTGGGCTTTGCGGCCATCAACTTGAAGGCCGACCAGACCATCGGCGGCACGGCGCTGAACCAGTTTGCGCCCGCCTTCGCCGTCGTCATGACCTGGGCCATCCAGGGCCAGGGCCTGACCACGATCTTCATTCCCAACTGGGTGCGCATCACCCGCGATACCTTCGGCCTCGCCCCGGTGGACGGCCCCAGCTTTTGGAACAACCTGATTTTCAAGTATTTCTACCTGACGACCCCCGTTGCCATCGTCCTGTTCATCGCGGCCTACATCGTCATGTACAAGACCCGCTTCGGTCTGCGGCTGCGCGCCTGCGGTGAGCATCCCCAGGCGGCGGACTCTGTCGGCATCAACGTCTACAAGATGCGCTACGCCGGTGTGTTGATCTCCGGCTTCCTGGGCGGCATCGGCGGCCTGGCCTACACGCTGGCAGCCGGCTCCGGCTTCAACTCCGACGTCGGCGGCTACGGCTTCCTGGCGCTGGCCGTTATGATCTTCGGCAACTGGAAGCCGCTGCCGATCCTCGGCGCGTCGCTGTTCTTCGCGCTGTTCAAGGTCATTGCTGCGCTGAACGCCACGCTGACCTTCCTGCCGAAGTTTGAGGGCGTCAAGGAAATTTCGAACTTCTACCAGATGCTGCCGTATATCGTCACGATGATCGTGCTGATCTTCACCTCCAAGAACTCCCAGGCCCCGAAGGCCGAGGGCATTCCCTACGACAAGGGCAGCCGTTAATCACAAATCACAGCAGGCCGCCCGGTATTCCAGCCGGGCGGCCTGCCTTTTACAAGGAGAAAAACTATGCGAATGTACGATATTATCGCCAAGAAGCGCGACGGCGGTACGCTGAACCATGAAGAACTGTCCTTCGCCGTCAACGGCTATGTGGCAGGCGATGTGCCCGACTACCAGATGTCGGCACTTCTCATGGCCATCTACCTGCGCGGCATGACTGACGAGGAGACCGCCATGCTGACCGACGTCATGGCCCACTCCGGCGACATGGTCGATCTGTCTGCCATCGCGGGCATCAAGGCCGACAAGCACTCCACCGGCGGCGTCGGTGACAAGACGACGCTGGTCATTGCGCCCATCGTGGCGGCCTGCGGTGTCAAGATCGCCAAGATGAGCGGGCGCGGCCTCGGCCACACGGGCGGCACGATTGACAAGATGGAGGCTGTCCCCGGCACCCGCACGAGCCTGACGCAGGAAGAATTTTTCAGGCAGGTCAACGAGATCGGCATTTCGGTCATCGGCCAAAGCGGCAAGATCGCCGTCGCTGACAAGAAGATGTACGCCCTGCGCGATGTGACCGCCACCGTCGGCTGCATCCCGCTGATCGCGTCCTCCATCATGTCCAAGAAGCTGGCCGCCGGTTCGGACGCGATCCTGCTCGATGTCACGATGGGCGACGGCGCGTTCATGAAGGACCTGGACGGTGCGCTGGAGCTGGCCCGCCAGATGGTCGCCATCGGCACGGCGCATGGCCGCAAGGTCGCGGCGCTCATCACCGATATGGACAAGCCTCTCGGCCACAACATCGGCAATGCGCTGGAGGTCGCCGAGAGCATGGCCGTCCTGCAGGGCAAGGGCCCCGCGGACCTGACGGAGGTCTGCCTGCAGCTGGCCGGCAACATGCTGGTGCTGGCGGGCAAGGGCGATATGTCTACCTGCCGTAAGCTGGCCGAGAGCGTCATTGCCGACGGCTCCGCGTTTGAAAAGTGCTGCCAGATGTTTGCCGCGCAGGGCGGCGACATCAGCGTACTGCGCGACGCCGACAAGTTCCAAAAGGCAAAGTACAGCTATGAACTGACCGCCCCCGCCGACGGCTATATTTACAAAAACGACGTCGAGAAGATCGGCAACGCCAGCGTGCTGCTGGGCGCGGGCCGCATCAAGAAGGAGGACAGCATCGACTTTGCCGCGGGCATTACGATGCACAAAAAGCTGGGCGACTACGTCAAGGCAGGGGAGAGCATCTGCACGTTCTATGCCGACGACGAGAGCCTGTTTGCCGCAGCCGAGGAAATGTACCGCGGCGGCCTTGTCATCCGCGATGAGCCGCCGACGCTTCCGCCCCTCGTCTACGCGCGCGTAACGAGTGATGGCGTAGAGCGGTTCTGAATTGAAACACCCGGGAGGGATTCAGCCCTCCCGGGTGCTTCATTTTTACGCACTGTTTGCTATGGAATAACGGTTCAGGTGTCCGCCAACTCCACCACCAATTTGGCTTCGGTGGCGGCAATGGCAAGCTGGAGCTTATTCTCTAAGTTCGTCTTTTGCAGCATATTGATGACGTGGAACTTCACGGTGGATGGCTCGATGCCGAGTTCTTTTGCAATCTCGTTATAGGACAGCCCACGCACAAGACAGCGCAGGACCTTCATCTCGCCTTTGGTGAACTCGGCGCTCATGGCCGTGCCGATCTCTACGCTGGGCGGTGCATCGGGGAAAATATGCTCCCCTGCCATCGTGCGGCGCACGACCTGCATCAGGGTCCCTTCATCGCCGTCCTTATACCACAGGCTGTCCGCGCCCACGGCCTTGGCGCGGGCTAAAACCTGCGTATCGATAAGCGAGGTCGCCACCACGATCTTGATTGTGGGGTGCGCTTCTCGTATCTTTTTGGCGGCGGCCAAACCGTTTTCGCGGTGTTCGGTCTGCACATCCATCAGCACAAGGTCGATGTCCTCGGTATCGCACAGGATCGGAGCCTCTGCAGCGCCGGGGATAGACACAGCCAGTTGATACCCGTCCTCATTCTGAATATAGCTTTCAAGCAGGCTCCGGACCAGCTTTTGGTCCTCAACGATCATAACGCGTATCATAAATGCTCTCCTTATCGGGCAGGGTTACTTCCAGAACAAACACAGGCAGGGAGTGTACGGTTACCGTACCCCCTGCTTTTTCAATACGGCGGCGGAGCGAGGAAAGCCCGCCGCCTTCCTTTATCTCTGCCCTGGGCGGTGTGCCGTTGTTCGTGATGCAAAGGTGCCATGCCTGTGGCCAATGCTCGGAATCGGCGTACAATTCCGTGGCGCCCGCATGCCGCACAGCGTTGGAGGTACACTCCCGCAGGATCAGCGCGTAGAGTTCGCGGGTGGCGCGTGCCGCAGGGTACGCGCCGCGCAGCTGTACGGCTGCGCCCAGAACAGCCGCCCGCCTTTGCATACAGGTCAGCGGATCCTCGGCAGCATCCTCCTGCCGGGCGCGGCACAGCAGGGAGATGGAGCTTTCCCACTCCGCGGCCTCGCTCTTGATCCGGGCAAGGTCATGCTCATGCCGCAGTGCGCGCCGTGCGGCAAGCAGGGTATGGCCGATGTCGTCATGCACCTGCATCTTCATTTTCAGGATTTCTTCCTCCCGCACAATGTCGGGCATATTGTCATATAAGCGCTTTGCGCGGCGGTTCGCATCGGCAAGGCGCTCGTTTTCCTGCTGCAGCGCAGCGTGCAATGCAGCCAGACGGCTGACATCGGTAGCCATCACCTCGGTGTACGGTATGCCGTATTTGTCCTGAACAGGGCGCACCGCAAAATGGTACACCGTCCCGTCCGGGAATGCGTAGATGCGGGTGGCCTCATCGCGCAGCTGCACACCGCCGCCGGGACTGTGCAGCGCCTGCTCCAAATCCGTAAGGGTCTGCAGATCGCAGCCGCAGAGGACTGCGGCGATCTCCTGCATCCTGTGATTGATCAGACGCAGCAGACCGTTGCGGTCAAAGTAGCAGATGGCCGCCGGCAGCGTGTCAAAGCCTTCCTTGACAGCGTTGCGGGAGATCCGGAAAATCATAGGCTGCCTCCTTCTGCCGGAAACATCGTGAAATACAAAAGCCCGTCCTCATCCCGTTCAAGCTGCATCTGCGGCAGGCCGGGCAGTGCAGCGGGCGCGTCGGTGCATTGAACGCTGCAGCGCAGCCCCCAGCCCTGCGCCGTATGCTCGGCGCAGAAAAGGGTCTCCTGCAATCCCGGCAGGGTCGCTTCTATGATGGCTTCAAAGGCGTCATAGATCGCCACGGCGGACGCAGAGGGAATCTTTGCTGTGTCGGCGATCTGTACGGCGCAGCGTATATCACTCAGGCGCAGGCTCTCTGCCGATTCAAACAGGCTCAGCCGCAGCTCCGTGGTGTCGATATCCTCCGCCTTGTCGCAAACAAAAACAAGGTTGCTGCGCCGCTTGATATAGGTTCCCAAAATGACGATCTGCTTCAGCAGCCGGCGGGCGGTATCGACATCGTCCGTAGCCCTGAGCGCAATCAGATATTCCTGGATCCGTGCCAGCTGGCGGGCTGTGACGGTCTCGATTTTGTCATACAGCCGGTTCTGCTCGCTCAGCTTCAGCCATTGTGCCTTCTGGGCTGTTTCCGCCTGTATGATGTCCCCGATGTCATGCAATTCCTCCTGCGTGAGGCGCAGCTCCTCCAGCAGTGCCACCAATTCGGTGATGTCCTCCTGCCAGAAAACATACCCTTTTCGGATTGGGTGGCCGTGAAGCAGGGTCGTGGCGTCTAGCTGGACACTGCCGGTGAGCGCCTGACGCAGCTGCTCCTCGCGGAGCGGCGCTGCCTGCATCGAGCATTGCACAGGCACAAACGCCCGGTCTGTGATCAGTCCCTTGGCCATGGATACCTCAAACAGCGTGCCATACCCCATGTTGGATTGGATAAGCCCGCACTGGATGCACGCCTCAAAGGTCGCTGTAAAGGTCAGGCATTGCACCACGGTCATATCACCGGCAATCGCATGCATCCACGGCACATTCAAAATATGCTTGTACAGTAAAGCATAGAGCGTGGCCAAAAAAATCGGCACAAGCGGCAGCCAGAGGATGTGCTTTGTATGCGGAATACGGCAGCGCCGTACAAGGTACACCACCGTGAACACGGCACAGGAAAATATCCACAGCAGACAGAGGTAATATACGAACCGATAGGTGTAATCGGGGCTGCCCAGTACCTCCTGCCCGGGTGGGAACGCAAACGCAAGCTGATGGCAGTCGTTTGTCAGCACGAGGCTGAACAGCACCACAGGGAATACAAAAATCATGTACCGGTACTTGTACAGCGGGGCGGACTGCCCCCAATCCAAAAAGAAAAGCGTATAAAGTGCAAGGGTCGGGATCAGCAGCATCGGGATATAGTACGCATACCACAATCGCCGCAGCATCTCCGGTGTCTGGGCAAAGTCATAGCGGATCAGGCGGATATCCAGCCAGAACAGCATCAGGGCGGCAGCGCCCAGCAGGCAGCGGCGGGTCTGTGCGTGCAGGATACGCCACCAGACCGATACCGCCCAGGAAAAGATCAGAATATTATACAGCACCGTGCGCAAAAAGCCGGAATACGGCATATAAAACGCCCGCATCAGGACAGCGCAGAGAATCACCCCTGCAACCGCAGCGGCTAACCACAAATTTCCAAGCCGTACCTTTGTCATAGCGCCTGTCCTTTCCAAAAAGGGTATCGTGCTGTCTTTTCACACTATTATTATGACGCAATCCGCCTTATTTTGCAATAGTGTTGAAAAAAGCAGTAAAAAGTTCAAAAAAACTATCCAAATGGTGGGGGCAGAAATCGTCCGATTCCTGTATGATGAAGGTGACAAATCGTATTCTTTGCAGGGAAGGAGGGCTGCGCCGTGCGGAGGATCGTTTTGGACGCGCAATACTCTGTGATGACGAGCGCATTGACAATGGCACTGAAACACGGCAGACCGGATTTCCAGGTGCAAAACGCTGGCCCTAAGACAAAGGATATTGTAGAGCTATGCCGTTCCTGCAGGGCAGATGTCCTGCTGCTGGAGGTCTGCCCGCATCCGCCGCGCACCCTGCAGGACAGACTGCTGCTGGCAAACGACCTGCGGGATGTCTGCCCGCACTGCAAAACGGTACTGCTTGTGGATGAGGCCGAATATCCCGAACTGGCCACCGCCGTGTGCCTGGCAAAAAAGGACCACATTGTCGATGATTTCGTCTACGCTTCCGTCTCGCCTGCCTATCTGAGCGCTATGATGGACACTTTATGACCAAAAGGAGGACAGCTATGAAAAAAGTACAACGAACGCTCGCTGCCGCATTGGCAGCCATGATGCTTATGGCTTTGGCCGGTTGCTCCAAGGGGGATGTGACCAAAGAGGTCAATTCCGGCTTATCCGACCTGAAAGCGCAGGCCGCCGAACCGGCTGTTGAACCCCAGACGGAGACCCCGGCAGAACCCAAGACCGACGCGGCATCCGAGCCTGCATCCGAACCTGCATCGGAGCCCGCTGCAGAGCCGGAGCCGGAAGCCACCGCCGAACCGACCCCCGCTTCCGCTCCTGCAGAAAATCCCGATTACCCGTCGGCTGCCGGCCTGAACACCCAGACGCTGGAGGCATTCGGTTCAGACTACACACTGACACTCAACGTAACCTGCCCCGACCAAGGCTGGTACAAGTCCGTTTCGCCCCGTTTCGCGGATATCAAGCTGTTCCCGACCAATGACCCCAGCCATATCTTCTCCGGTGACCCGCGCATAACCTTTGAGCTGCAAAGCGGTCTGGACAAAATCAACTACTATTACGACAAATTTGAAAACGTGGAGGAGCTTACCCCGCGCACCATCGGCGGCGTGGAGATGGCCGGACGCACCTACAAAAACGTGGGTATGTGGTGGACCGAATACTACGGTGAGATGCCCACCGGCGGCTGGCTGGCCATCAAGATCTCCGGTGTAGACATCGACCCCGGCACCGAGGGCGACACCATTCTGAACAGCGTCACCTTTGGCTAAACACAGGCAGTTTGCCGCACTCTCAACCGAAAGGCGGGTGAACCAACCATGAAAAGAAGCTGTGCCGTACTATTGGCGGCGGCGATGCTGCTGTCGGCGGCAGGCTGTGCACAGGACAGCAAGCGGCCCGAACCGACCGAACCGGCTGCAAGCGCAGTGAGCGAGACCTCCGTTGAAAATGTGGAAGCCGCGGAGGAGACCCCGCAAAAGCCGCAGTCCTCCCGCAGGCTTGATGATTCACGCATCTCTACGCTGTATGACGAGCGGTTTACCTACACCGACCCCTACGGCATCGAGGACACCTACTTTTACCAGGTGCCGCAGATCGACGACGACACCGAGGGCGCAAAGAACATCAACGAGATGATTGGCTACCGCTTCGGCTATCTGGTGGAGCGCGCGCTGGACGCCCGTTCCCGCAATGACTTTATCGACACAAGCTACATCATCTGGGTCAGCAACTGGGACGGTCCCCTGCTGAGCCTGCAAATCACCAGCTCTGACGCGATGTACAACCACGATGTGGGTTCGTACCATTACAATTTTGCCACCGGGCAGGAGCTTTCCAACCCGGAGATGCTGGCGCATCTGGGCTACACCGACGACGCCAAGGTGATGCACGCGCTGGAACGCGCAGTAGCGCAGCATTTTGACACCTACTACGGCTACATCGACCCCGACCAGACCGCCATGCTGTACATGATGCGCGCGCAGAGCCTGAGCAATCTGGACGGACTGTACAGCTACTATTCCCTGTATCCGAAATACAGCCACGGTTTTGTTGCCACGGTTCCGATGTACACCCCCGCCGGGTCGGGAATGTACTGGACGGATGTTCAGGTCGACCCCGACAAGCGCCAAGGCAGCGGCCAGATCCTGCACGGGCAGGATGAATGGTTCACCTGCGATGTAAGTGCCGACGGCGCTGTGACGGTACGCGCCCTGACCGACTATGTTACCCCTGACGGCGCTATGACCTATCAGACCATGAAGGAATGGTACGAGTTGGGCGACAAGACCGAGTTAGCGGTCAGCGGCTGCTACAGCGACTATATAAAGATGCTGATGACCAGCATCGGGCAGGACTACGCCCCCTATGTTTTCCTTCTGACCGAGAACGGCAACGTCGAATACATTGATGTCATCAGCGGCGCACAGTGCGGCACGATGGTCAACGGCGGTCCGCTCTTCGGTATCAACGGCATTGTCCGGTTTGAGACCGGCACGGCCTACGATGCAGAGTACGGCGCCGAGTACGCGACTGTGTACGGCGTTTCCCGCGATAATGAAAAATTCAACCTGATGGAGGCTGTCTGGAACACCGCCCCGCTGAGCATTCCGAACATGGTCGGCTCCTTTGTGAGTGAGGATACCGGCACCTGGTTTGAAATCTGCGAGGATCAGCCGAACTTCTACACCGGCGCATACACCAACGGCCAGAGGATTCCGGCCACATGGGACAGCAGCATCTCCTACCTTGGTATGGATGACCGCGGCTGGATCTGCTCCGTTTCGCTGTTCCGTATGGATTCAGGGCGCACACAGCGCGAAACGCTGGCTATGATGCCCGCTGATTACGGCGGCGTCAATGTAATGCACATCGGTGGGGAATCCCTTCTGAACCTGCCGCAGCAGGAAGCTGTATGGTTTGAAATGACACAGGAATAAGCAAGGTTCTAAAATATTACTTTATAAAAGGAGGCAGACACTATGGCAACATGTACGCAATGTGGTGCCGAGTTAAAGCCCGGTACTAAATTCTGCGAGAATTGCGGTGCAAAAGTATCCGTACCGCAGCCCGCCGCACAGCCCGCAGCTGTGCCCCAGCCCCCGGTTCAGCCGACTCAGGCTGCACCTGCGCCCCTGCAGCCGCAGGCAAGCGGCGGCAATCCCTATGCAGGCGGCGCACCTGCCGCCCCGCAGCCCCAGACGAACGCAGCGAATCCTTACGCAGGCAATGCGCCCGGCACACCGCCGCAGACCGGCGCAGGCGCACCGATTTACGCCGGAAAAACGCCCCCGCCCGCGTCCACACCGCCTGTCACGCCGCCGCCACCGGGCGGCACGGGCGGCAACCCTTACGGCAATGTGGCCCCCGGCGGCAAGCCCAAGCGCCCCCGCGCACCAATGACCCCCAAACGGATGATCCTGATCGCCATCCCGGTGATATTCCTGCTTATGATCATCGTAACAATGATCAGCGGATCCATCCGCACCGGCAAGCCGAACGCCAGTGACCCGAATCAGGGCACCTGGGAAGCAGCCTACGCCGAGGTCGGCGGCTCCGTGACGCAGGTCGAGGATGCCTTCGGCAGCGGGTTCCTGATGGACCTGAATGATAAGGGCAAGTGCGTTGTAACGGTGGACGGCACCAAGTCCTACGGCAAGTGGACGCTGAACGGCGGGGCCTTCCAGCTGGATTGCGGCGGCCTGAGCTGCACCGGCACCCTGCAAGACGAAATCCTGACCCTGAACGATGTGCAGGGACAGGGCGTAACGCTCTACTTCGTCAAGTCCGGCAGCACCATGCAGCAGCCTCTGGACGGTGACAACATGACCCAGGGCACCACCGCAGGCAGCGATACCGATGTGGGCATCTATGTGCTGGAATCCGCCTCCGACAGCGAGTACACCCTCTCCAAGGAGGAGCTTGCCCTCGTCGATATGGAGGACTTCTACATTGAGCTGCGTGCGGACGGCACCGGCGAAACCTACATGGAGGATTTTGTCACCTTCCAATGGAAGGACGGCAACTTCTATGCGCTGACCGATCCCGATACCCCGGCCATGACCTACACCCGCGAGGGTGACCTGCTGACCATTGAGTTTGACGGTATGACCATGGTCTTTAAGCGCAGCGACACCAAGCCCGAAATCGACCCCGCCTTGCTGGACGGCGGCGATGACGAATATGACATCGACGGCACGGATGAGCCGGACCCGCCCTACACCTACGACGACGGCAACACCTACGATGATTTGGGCAACACCAACTGGTACGGCTGGTTCCGGATGGAAAACTACAAGAATGTACCGAACCGCGACTACTTTGACACCGACACCTACGATTGCTGGGGCTACATCGGTGAGAGCGAGGACGGCAGCCACTACTTTGAGGTTTACCGCGACGGTATGCCCGATGACCCGGTCATCACGATGTGGGTCAATGTCTATGATGACCATATCGAGCCTATCCTGGACGGCAGCGATTGGGTGCTGGATCAGCATATTGACGACAGCGAAGCATACAACTTCAATATCTACCCGTACAACGACTGCATCTCGCTGTTCATGTATGACTACGAGGGCGAGGACGGCACGGCCTGTGCGGTCAGCTTCTACATGAGGCTGGACGGCACCGAGTGGAACGAGGAGCTCGAGGAGCTGCCGCCCCGCTATGAGGAGTACAAGGCCGCACTGGCCAACAAATGACGACCTGATTTATCTGTAACAAAACGGGGCGGGCCCTGCCCGCCCCTGACATAGGAGGATCACTATGGGACTTATCAGAGCTGCAATGGGCGCTGCTGGCGGCGTTATGGCCGACCAGTGGAAGGAATACTTTTATTGTGAAGCTATGCCAGCTGACCTGTTGGCTACCCGCGGCTGGAAACGCCAGAGCGGACGCAGCGCCAACACAAAGGGCAGCGACAACATCATTACAAACGGCTCCATTGTGGCCGTTGCCGACGGCCAGTGTGCCATGATCGTGGAGCAGGGCAAGGTCGTGGATATGTGCGCCGAGCCGGGTGAGTACACCTACGATACCGGCAGCGCGCCCTCGCTCTTCAGCGGCGACCTGTCCGACTCTATCGGCGCAGTGTTCCAGAACATCGGCAAGCGCTTTACCTTCGGCGGCGAGGCCCCGATGGATCAGCGCATCTATTACTTCAATACCAAGGAGCTGGTGGGCAACAAATACGGCACGCCCAGCCCGGTGCCCTTCCGCGTGGTGGATCAGCGCGCCGGCATCGACATCGACATTGCCATCCGCTGCTTCGGTGAGTACAGCTACCGCATCACCAACCCCATTTTGTTCTACACCAATGTCTGCGGCAATGTGGAGGAAGGCTACACCCGCGATGAAATCGACGGGCAGCTGAAATCCGAGCTGATGACCGCCCTGCAGCCCGCCTTTGCCAAGATCAGCGATATGGGCATCCGCTATTCCGCACTGCCCGGCCATACGATGGAGCTTGCCGAGGCCCTCAACGATGTGCTCTCCGCCAAGTGGGGCAAGCTGCGCGGCATTGAGATCGTATCCTTCGGTGTTTCCAGTGTGAAGGCCAGCGAGGAAGACGAGCAGATGCTCAAGGAAATGCAGCGCAACGCAGCCTTTATGGACCCGACCCGCGCCGCGGCGCATCTTGTCGGCGCACAGGCCAGTGCTATGCAGACCGCAGCCGGCAATCAGGGCGCAGGCCCCGCCATGGCCTTTATGGGCATGAATATGGCCGGTGCAGCCGGTGGTATGAACGCCCAGAACCTGTACCAGATGGGCGCGCAGCAGCCCGCCGCACAGCCCGCCCCGGCCCCGGCACCTGCCCCCGCCGGGTGGACCTGCAGCTGCGGCCAGACCGGCAACACCGGCAAATTCTGCGCAAACTGCGGCAGCCCCAAGCCTGCCCCGACCCCCGCAGTCGGCAGCTGGGTATGCAGCTGCGGCACTTCCAACACCGGTAAGTTCTGCTGCAACTGCGGCAGCCCCAAGCCCGCACCGGCCCCCGCCAAGTGCAGCCAGTGTGGTTGGACCCCGGATGACCCGGCCCATCCGCCCAAGTTCTGCCCGGAGTGCGGTAAGCCGTTTGGCCAGTGATGCGCAAAAAAATTGCTGCGGTGCTTTGCGCCGCAGCCGCTTTTTTGACAATGTCCGGCTGTAAAAAAGCGCTGCCCGGCACACTGACCGGTATCAGCATCAGTTATTCCGGTATGTGCTATGACGACACCTATGGGTTCAGCATAAGAAACGACCCGGCTGACGGCTGCCTTTTCAGCTGTAATTACAAGGAGGATGAATGGGTGGAGCTGGAAAACATTCCTGTTGAGGACACCCATTGGCAAGAAGCCCTGGCTCTGGCAGAAAAGCTGGGGCTGGAAAGCCTGCCGGACGAAAAGAAAAATTCTCCCGGCTTATTTATCACCGATGAAACGTTAGATAGCGTTTGCCTGATTTACAAGGCCCCGGATGACGAGATCGTCTACCGTTATCTGGATGCCGATGGCAATACGCGCAGCGCTCTGCGCGATTTTTTTGAGGATCTGGCAGGGCAGCTGCAAACCGAAGGAAAGAGAGGTGACGCATAATGGCAACGCAGCTTACCAACTACCAATGCCCTGCCTGTACCGGTCCGCTTCACTTTGACGGTGCCAGCGGAAAGCTGGTCTGTGACTTCTGCGGCAGCAGCTACGATACTGCCGAGATCGAAGCGCTCTATGCCGAAAAAGAAGCCGCTGCCGAAACCGCGGCACAGAATAAACAGGCACCGCCGCCCGACTCCGTCTGGAGCGAAAACGAGGCCGCCGGGCTGCGCAGCTATTCCTGCCCGTCCTGCGGCGCAGAGCTGATCTGTGACGAGACGACTGCCGCGACAAGCTGCCCGTACTGCGGCAACCCAACGGTCATTGCGGGGCAGTTCAGCGGTATGCAGCGGCCCGAACTTGTCCTGCCGTTTGTGCTGGATAAGAACGCCGCCAAGGCCGCGCTGAAAAAATACTATCGCGGCAAGAGGTTCCTGCCCAATGCCTTCTCCTCGCAGAACCATATCAAGGAGATCAAGGGTGTGTATGTCCCGTTCTGGCTGTTCGATGCCAACGCCTCCGGCTCGGGCCTATACGAAGCCACGACCAGCTCCAGCCACCGCAACGGCGATTACGTCATCACCACGACCAAACACTATGATGTCCGCCGCGCAGGCACCACGCAGTTCATGGGCGTTCCGGTGGACGGCTCGACCAAGATGCCCAACGGCCACATGGATGCCATTGAGCCGTATGACTACCGCGCCTTCCAGCCGTTCTCGACCGCGTACCTGCCGGGCTATATGGCAGACAAATACGACGAGGACGCCGACACCTGCCAGGCCCGCGCCCACAGCCGGATGCGGAATTCGGTCAGCAGCGAGCTTTCGGCCAGCATTACCGGCTACAGCAGCGTAAGCACCCTGAGCGAGAATATCAGCATTGATTACACCGCCAAGCACTACGCACTGCTGCCGGTGTGGATGCTGCACACCAAGTGGCAGGGCAAGGATTACCTGTTCGCCATGAACGGGCAGACCGGCAAGCTGGTGGGCGATCTGCCGGTTGATAAGCGAAAGGTGGCCGCCTGGTTCGCGGGCATCAGTGTTCCGCTGATGATCCTGCTTGCATTCCTGCTTTGAAAGGGGGAAACAGAGTATGAAAAAGAAACTGTTTTCTCTGCTTACGGCACTGGTGCTGTGCTTGCTCTGCGCCGTACCGGCGTTTGCCGAAATGCCGCTGGTGATGGACACCTACGAGCTGTTCAAACCCGAAGCAACCGCTGAATTGGAGCAAAAGGCGCAGGACGCCAGTGCCGGACACGGTGTCAATGTCTACCTGCTGACGGTGGCTGACATCGGCGGGCAGAACGTGCGCGAGTTTGCCAAGGACTGGTACCGCAGCTATGACCTTGGCTACGGCGAGGGCAAAAGCGGCATCCTGTTTTTGATTGCGCTGGATTCCCGCGATTATGTGACCATCACCTACGGCGGCGGCGTGACCGCCTTTACCGACTACCGCATCGCCCAGATCGAGGATAAGATCGTGCCGATGCTCTCGGACGGATCGTATTACAAGGCCTCCGACACCTACATAGAAATGTGCGCTGACACGCTTGATTTCTATGCCGAAAAGGGTGCACCGCTGGACAGCGGCAACGACCCCGCCAAGGGTTGGATCAAGTGGGTGTTTGTGTTTGTCATTCCGCTGGCTGTGGCGAGCATCGTCTGCGGCATCTTCTACGCGCAGATGAAAACCGCCAACGAGCAGACCCACGCCAACGCCTACATGCCCGCCGAGGGCTTGGCGCTGTCCGTGGTGGAGGACACCTACACCCATACCACCGAAACCGAGCGCTACGACCCCGTCAAGGACGACAGCTCGAGCAGCTCGAGCGGCTCGAGTACCGACAGCGACGGTTTTGGCGGCAGCTCGGGCGGAAAATTTTAAGAGTATCCATTTTGACAACAGCGGCGGCTTTCTTTGCGAAAGCCGCCGCTGGCCTTTTATCGGAATTTTTCGTTATGACTTTGAGAAATGTTCTGCTGTTTAGGGGTGCTGTAAACACAAAAAAGCTCCTGCAGCGTTTAATTCACGCTGCAGGAGTTTTTTTACTTTTTCCTTTTCAGCCAGAACACCTTAAACTTCCCGTATCCGTTGGGCTTGTCCTCGTCGAATTCCTCGGTCTTGACGTAGCGCTTGAAGGCACCGTCAAACTGCAGGGCGTTCCCGTCCTCCTGAATGTCGGTCAGCACGCGGGGAATGGCGGTTTTCTGGCTCTCAAACTCCGGTTCGCGGTCCCATAAAATGTTCCCGTCAGCGTCAAAGCCGTGGGCCCAGACGCTGAACACCAGACAGGCGGCCTCGCCGTAGCAGTAGCGCTCAAAGCGGATGCGGCCATCCAGATAAAACAGCAGACAATCGCGAAAATGGGTCTCCAGCTCTTTCTCATAACGGCGCCCGCACCCGGACCCGGCAAAATCGGCAGCATTGGCAGTCATGGCGTGCCCTCCTGTTTGTTAGTGCTTTTATTATACAGCAGGGTGGGGCGTTTCGCAAGCAGAAATATAGGGCACGGCGGTAGGGACCGGGCATGCCCGGTCCGGTGCTCTCCCGCAAAAGCCCACCCGCCATATACCGCCGGGCCGCCTATATGCGGCCCCTGCTGCGCGGTAAAACCTTACGCTTTCACATCCATTTTTTCCAGCAGCACTTTTGCGGTCAAAAGCACCACCGCCAGCCAGCCCGCACACGCCAGCAAAAACGGCAGCACATTCCCGGCCAGCACGTCGGTGCTGCGGTTGGCGTTCATGCCCTGCTGCATCAGGCAGTAGGGCCACAGCAGGGCATAGCCCTTGCTGCCGATCAGCATTCCCGCAATGCCGCCGACCAGCCCTAAGAAAATCGGCACCGCAAAGCTGCGGATCAGCATGGCCAGCAAAAGCTGCACCGCCGCCACAGCCAGACCGCCGAAAATGCCGCGCACCAGATAGAAAACGATGCTCACCGGCGGCCAATCGCTGAACCCGGCAAACAGCCGCCCGCACGCCACGTACAGCACAAAGACAAAGCATTGTGTAAAGCACATCAGCTTTACAACAACAAGGAGCTTTGCCGCAAACAGCGCAAAGGGCCGCACGGGTGCTGCCATGATCAGGTTCCAGTTGTGGCCAAGGTGCTCAAGCCGCCAAAGGTAGGCCGCATACGCTGACACCAGCGCGGGAAAGAACAGCATCGAGTAAAACAGCGTGTGCTGCGTCCACAGGCTGTACCACCGCTCGGTCAGGATTTCCAGATTTTGCAGATAGTTGAATGTCCCGTACCCGGCGGAAATCAACGGCAGCACAAAGAAAATCACCCAGATGGGCGACGCATGCAGCTTGCGGTTCTCGGCAATTATACAACGCTTCAGCATTCGTTATACCTCCTTATCGCGCATCATGCGCCAGGCGGCGGCAAACAAAGCCGCAGCCAGTACCACGGTAAACGCCAGCAGTCCCCAGCTGTAGGGCCGCAGGCCGTAGGTCACAGTGTGGGTGGCCTGGTCCCAGTAGGAAACCTCATAGCAGGACAGCGGGACAAAGTAGCCCCACGGCACAAAATAACTGACAAGGGGCGGCATGAACGCCGAAAACAGCCCGATCAGTGCCCCCACAATACCGACACAAAGCGCAGGCAGCGGGTTGTCAAAAATCAACATCAGCAGAAGCTCCGAGAAAAACAGCATGACATCGACAGCCAGCGTGCAAATGCCCGTGTACACAAACGGCCCGGCGGGGAACGCCTCGGTGTAGCCCTGCACCCGCCCCAGCAGGATGGATACGGCCATTTCCAGCGTGACCATCAGCAGGACCTCGCCCGTGCCCAGCAGCGCCTTGCCCGCAAACAGACTGCGGCGGCTTTGCAGCGTGTACAGCAGTTTTGTGGTGCTGCCCTTGACCTCCATGTCCCACAGGCGGCTGGCGATCAGTGCCATCACAATGGGCATTAAAATGGCGTTCAGAACGGGCAGCGCGAACAAAAGGGCGCTGTAGGCGTTGGCCAGCTCGTCCGCGCCGGTGGGGGCCTCCGCCCCGGCCCAGAGATACACGACCACCGGCACGGCCAGGCAGATTAGCAAATCGTGGCGGCGGCGGGCCTTTTGCAGCTCCGCATGCAATGCTTTGCCCATCTCAGTCCGCCTCCTCGCTCGTCAGGCTCAGGAAAATCTCCTCCAGCGTCTTGGTGTGGGGCGTCAGCTCCACAACGCCCGCGCCGCAGGCAGCCAGTTTTTGCACGAGGTCGGCCAGCAGGGCATCCTGCAGGGGCGGCAGCGTCACAACGCAGCTGTCGCTGTGCGCGGTCAGACCGTTGGCGCGCAGGATCGGTGCGGCCTTGGCCGGGTCCAGCAGCCGCAGCGTGACATTGCCGCGGCTGTGGCGCTGCAATTCGGTCAGCGGCCCCTCAAACAGTATATGGCCGTGGTCGATGATGCCGACCTGCTCGACCATCTGCTCCATCTCGCCCAAAAGATGGCTCGAGATCAGCACCGTCGCGCCCGTGGCGGCGGGCATGTTCCGGATGAGCGCGCGCATCTCCTGAATGCCCGCGGGGTCCAGACCGTTCGTCGGCTCATCCAGGATCAGCAGCTTCGGGCTGCCCAGCAGCGCCATGGCAATGCCGAGCCGCTGCTTCATGCCGAGCGAATACTGCCCGACCCTGCGGTTGCGGTCCTGCGTCAGATGCACAATGTCCAGCACGCGGCCGATGTCCTTATGGGGCACACCCTTTAAGTCGGCCACAATCTCCAGATTCTCCTGTGCGGTCAGATGCAGATACCCGGCGGGGGACTCAATCAGGCTGCCGGTCTGGCGCAGCAGCGGCAGGCGGCTTTTCTCGGTCAGCTCCTGCCCGAGCAGGCGTACCCGGCCCGCCGTGGGGTGGATGAGCCCCAGCAGCATCTTCATGGTGGTGGATTTGCCCGCGCCGTTCGGCCCGATGAACCCGTACACGCACCCCTGCGGTACGTGCAGCTCCACATGGTCCACGGCTGTATGCGGCCCGTACTGCTTGCACAGGGCCTTTGTCTCGATTACGGTTTGCATAATGCACACTCCTTTGCTTTCGGTATGGCCCTATGCTACACCCTGCGCCTTAAACGAACTGTAAGAGCAGCTTAATTTTGCCTTAATTTTGGGGTCTTGCCATGGTGGGCGGGGGTGAATCGTAGTATGATAGGCAGGGGCCGTATATGGACGGCCCCTACAAGCTCAAAAAAGGGGAAAACCTATGACCACCATCTACGACGCCGCCATCCTCCTGGTCGATGACAACCCAGACCTGCTTACCCTAGTCACGGACAACCTGCGCACGGCAGGCTACAAAAACGTATGCACCGCCGCAGACTGCGCCGCGGCACGGGCGGCCTTCGCCGCGCACCGCCCGGACCTGATGATTCTGGACATCAACCTGCCGGACGGCGACGGCTTCGGGTTGTTCCGCACCCTGCGGACAGAATCGGACGTCCCGGCGCTGTTTCTCTCGGCGCGGGACGCCGACGCGGACAGGCTGTTCGGGCTGGGACTTGGCGCGGACGACTATCTGACCAAGCCGTTCCTGATGCAGGAGCTGCTTTTGCGCGTGCAGCACCTTTTGCAGCGCGCCTACCGCACCGAGCTGCGCCGCAGCCGGGTGCTGACGCTGGGGGACTGCACGGTCAATTTGCAGGACGCCGCCGTCCGCCGCGCCGACGGCACAACGCTGGCCCTGACCGCCACCGAGCACGCCCTGCTGCAAAGGCTGGCCGATGACCGCGGGCACATCGTAACCTATGATGCCGTTTGCGAGGCCGTCTGGGGCGCGGACTATTACGGGTACGAGAACAGCCTGAACGTGCATATCCGCCATCTGCGGGAGAAAATCGAGCCTGACCCCGGGCATCCGCAGTGGCTTCTCACGGTGCGGGGCATCGGCTACCGGCTGACTGGGGAGGTGTGAAGTTGAAAACCTTTACACGAATGATCGGGCGCTATGTGCTGGCCACGGCGGCGGTGGTGCTGCTGGTGGTGGGTCTGCTGCTGGGGGCGGTAGTCTATCTGGGGCTGCACTACGGCGAGGCCACGGACAGTCGTGTCCGCATCGGCACGCTGGCAGAGGCCCTGACCCCTACCGCCGACGGCCTGCAGCTGGACCCCGCCCGCACGCCCGCGGACTGGCTGCAGGGCTACGCCTGGGCGATGGCGCTGGACGACGACGGCAGTGTGATTTGGCAGCATGACCTGCCGCAGAACTTGAATAAACACTACACAGCGTCGGAAATCGCCTCGTTCTCGCGGTGGTATCTTGACGACTGGCCGGTGTTCTGCTGGACGGCAGACTACGGCCTGTTTGTGGCCGCCGTGCCGCGCGGTTCGGTCTGGAAGTACAATATTTACAACAATGAGCAGCTTATGAACGCCATGGCAGCGGGTATGCTGCCCGCGCTGGCGCTGCTGCTGGGTGTGGCAGCTGCATGCTGTCTGCTGTTCAGCTGGCGCGGTGCGCGGCGCTTGCAGGCGATTGCCGCAGGGCTGGACACCGTAGCCGATGGCGGTACGATCCGGCTGCCGACAGACGGCTTTGCGGGGGAGCTGGCCGACACGGTCAACCGCACGAGTGAGCAGCTGCGCCGCCGCAATGAGATCATCGCCCGGCGGGACGATGCCCGCACAAGCTGGATCGCGGGGGTCAGCCATGATGTGCGCACACCGCTGGCGCTGATTCTGGGCTGGGCCGAGCAGCTCGAGCAGGACCCCGCCCTGCCCGCCGCGGCGCGGCAGAAGGCGTGCGGCATTCGCACCCAGAGCGAGAAGCTGCGCGCTTTGATCGAGGATCTGAACCTGACCAGCAAGCTGCAATACGGCGCGCAGCCGCTGCGTTGCCAACCGACCCAGGCCGGACCGCTGCTGCGCAGGCTGGCCGCCGAGTTCTGTGACAGCCCGCTGGCGACCCGCTGCACGGTGGCGTTGGAAATTGCACCCGACGCCGACAAGGCAATTCTGGACGCGGACGCCGCGCTGCTGGCCCGCGCAGTGGAAAACCTGCTGCACAATGCGGCCTGCCACAACCCCGGCCCCGTGCAGGTGCAGCTTTCCGCGGTGCGCACAGGAAAAACACTGAGGATCACAATAGCCGACGACGGCGCGGGCTACCCGCCCGCCGTGCTGCACGCCCTGCAGACCGGTGAAGCGGGGGAGAATACGCCCCACATTCTGGGTCTGCACGTCGTCGAGCAGATCATCCGCGCCCACGGCGGCACGGCGGCCTTTGCCCGGAACGCACCGCGCGGGGCAAAGGCGGTGCTGGTGCTGCCGGTGACGGAAGATCCTGCCGCACGGTAGGGGTGGGAGATGTCCCGCCCGCGGCCTTTCCGCAAAATCGCGTTTTCCGCAGGGCTGCGGGCCGGGTGTGCCCGGCCCCTGCGGAGAATGCGATATTTTTTTATTCTCACAAAAAAATCATCCTGATTTTAGTGGATTTTCTTGGCATAACCCTGTATAATGTTTATTATAAATAGGTAAAGGGGGCAGTGTGCCCATGGCACAACCGAATCTTCCCGCCGTGACCGCCATTGTGGTGGCGGCAGGGGCATCCCGCCGTATGGGCTTTGACAAATTGAGCTACCGTCTGCCGGATGGCCGCACCGTGCTGGAGACAAGCTGTGCCGCACTGGCTGCGCACCCGGCAATTACCCAGCTTGTGCTGGTCTGCGGCGGCAACCGCGCCGCCTGCGAGGCCATCGCCGCCGCCTGTCCCAAGCCCTGCGCCGTCGTACAGGGCGGTGCGACCCGCGCCGACAGCGTGCGCAACGGTCTGGCCGCGGCGACGGGCGAGCTTGTTGCCATCCACGACGCCGCCCGCCCCTTTGTCAGCGAGAGCGTCATCACCGCCGCACTGACCGCTGCCGCCGAGACCGGCGCAGCCGCGCCCGCAGTGCCCGTCAAGGATACGGTGAAGGTCGCAGACCCGTCGGGCCGCGTGCTGGACACGCCGGATCGCGCCACGCTCTACGCCGTGCAGACGCCGCAGTGCTTCCGCCGCGCACTCTACACCCAGGCGCTTGCCGCCGTCACGGGGGAAAAAGCCCGCCTTGTCACCGATGATTGCAGCCTGTTTGAGCTGGCCGGTCTGCCCGTCAGGCTGACCGAGGGCGATTACGCCAACTATAAAATCACTACAAAAGAAGATCTGCAAAAGGAGAAAACCATGCGCATTGGTCACGGATACGACGTTCACCGCTTAGTGGAGGATCGCAAGCTCATTATGGGCGGCGTGGAGATCCCGTATGAGAAGGGCCTGCTCGGCCACTCCGACGCGGATGTGCTGCTGCACGCCGTAATGGACGCTGTGCTGGGCGCGGCGGCGCTGGGCGACATCGGCCAGCACTTCCCGGATAACGACCCCGCCTACAAGGGTGCGGACTCGCTGGCCCTGACCCGCGAGGTCGCCCGCATCATCGCCGAGCACGGCTATAAGGTCGGCAACATCGACGCCACGATCCTCTGCCAGCGCCCGAAGCTGGCCCCGCATATCCCGGCCATGCGCCGGAACATTGCCGACGCCTTCGGTCTGCCCGTGGACGCCGTCAGCGTCAAGGCCACGACGGAGGAGCACCTTGGCTTCACCGGCGAGGGCCTCGGCATTGCCGCCCATGCGGTGGCGCTGATCGAGTGATTTTGTCAGTCTCCCGGCAGGGGCGGGGCATACCCGGCCTCTACACCTGTTCTAATGCCTATTTTGACCCAGAAAGGGGGCTGCGGTGCCCATGCTGCCCAACCAGATGTTCAATGCCGTTTTAAGCAGCCTGCGTACATTTGACCCGCTGTCCGATACGCTGGACATCCTTATTATCTCCTTTGTCTTTTACCAGCTGCTGCAATTCGCGCGCAAATCCCGCGCGGGCCAGCTGGTCAAGGGCATCATCCTGATTCTGGTTTTCTACGGTCTGGCCGTCATGCTCAACCTGAAAACCGTCACCTGGGTGCTCAACAACGTCATCACCATCGGCTTTATGGCCGCCGTCGTCATCTTCCAGCCGGAGCTGCGCCGCACGCTCGAGCGCATGGGTCAGTCCACAATGTGGGCCAACCTTCTGGTCGGGAACCGCCGCAGTGACCCGTCGCTGCGCGGCGCGTGGCAGAGCGCCGTTGTGGCCATCTGCGACGCGGCGGAGCAGCTGTCCGACACGCGCACCGGCGCGCTGATGGTGCTGGAGCGCAACAATAATCTGGATGAGATCATTCGCACCGGTACGCCGATGCACGCCGATGTCATCCCCGAAATGCTCGGCACGATCTTCTATGAGGGCACGCCCCTGCACGACGGCGCTGTCGTCATCCGCGACGGCGTCATTGTGGCGGCGGGCTGCGTGCTGCCGCTGTCCAACAACCTCGAGATGGGCAAGGACATGGGTACCCGCCACCGCGCGGGCCTCGGCATGAGCGAGAACTCCGACGCCATCGTCGTCATCGTCAGCGAGGAGACCGGCATCATCTCGATGGCGAAGAACGGCGTGCTCATCCGCCGCCTGGACCGCCAGAACCTCTTCAACCTTCTGCAGGAGGAGATCGTTCCCCCCGCCGAGGACGAGGAGGCCGATATCTCGCCGCTGCAAAAGCTGCTGCGCAAGGGAGGCGCACTGAACCATGGCAAACCCGAATAACCCTCTCGCGCCGGGGCTGAACGGCGCCGCGCCCAAGGGCCCGCGCACGATCTGGAATAACCCGGTGTTTTCCGCCGTTCTGGCAATCATCATGGGCTTTGCCATGTGGATCATCGTTACGGTCTACATCGACCCCCAGGGCTCCACGACGGTGACCGGCGTGCCGATCAACTACACGAGCGGCGCGTCTACCTACACGGCCCAAGGTCTGGACATTGTGGAAAAGCCCGACATTGAGGGCGTGACCGTAAAAGTCGAGGGCAACAGCACGATCATCGGCAACATCCGCAGCGCCGACATCATGGTCTACCCAAGCTACGCCGGTGTCAGCGGCGCGGGCAAGGTCACGCTGCGCCTGCAGGCCCGTGTGACGAACACAACAGACTTCCCCGGCGACATTGAGTGTACGGTGGAAAGCCCGAGCACCATCGACGTCGTCTTTGACGAGGTCAGCGAAAAGACCGTTCCCGTCACGGTGGACGCCTCCGCGGTGACGATCTCCAGCGGCTATATGCTGAACAAGACCACCGCCGTGCCCGCCGAGATCACGCTGCGCGGCCCGACGAGCGAGCTGGATCAGGTGTCCAGCATCGTCGCCCCGGTCCAGATGGACGGCGAGCTGGCCGACACCACGACGGTGCCTGCTACGCTGGAGCTGCGCGACGAGGAGGGCAACGCCTTCACGCCGCAGTATATCTCGATGGACAGCGACTCCGCCAACGTCACGCTGACGGTCTATCAGGTGCGGGAGCTGCCGTTGGAGGTGGACTTCATCGGCGCACCGAACGGCTTCGACGTCGAGAGTCTGCACTATTCGCTGAGCCAGCAGACCCTGTGCGTGGCCGGTCCCGCCCGCACAATCAGCGCCTTGGAGGCCCTGACCGTGACGGACTTTGACCTGGCCCGTGAGTTTGAGCCGGGCCGCGACTACCAGCGCCTTATCGAGCTGCCCGCGGGCATCGTCTCGCTGGACGGCGTCACAAACGTCACGCTGGACTTTGACACGTCGGAGATGACCTCGACAAAGCTAAACGTCTCGAACATCCGCGCCATCAACGTGCCCAGCAACTACGAGCTGCAGATCTTGTCCAGCATCGTCAGCGGTGTGACGCTCTACGGCCCGGCGGATGAAATCGAGAAGCTGTCCGCCGACAGCATCGTCGCGCAGATTGACTGCCAGAGCCTGAACCTGACCGTCGGCCAGCAGACGATTGCCGTCAGCATCCAGATCCCGTCGTCCAGCCGTATTTTTGCCACCGGCAGCTATACGGTCCAGTGCGAGGTCACGTCGAAGTAACGCGACGCAGCAGGGGCCGGGCATGCCCGCCCCGCAGCCTACGGGAAACCGCCCTATAACGGGAAAGCCGAGGGCCGGACATGTCCGGCCCCCACATGGCGCATACAAAATACCATCGTTTAAGGAACCTTATCTATGCTTTTAGTCCGCAACATCCGCCTGCCGCTGACCTGCCCCGACCCGGACGCCGAGGCAGCGGCGAAGGCACTGGCCATTCTCCGCGTGCCCGCCCGCCGGGCGGCGCACTGCGGTGTGGCAAAACTCAGCGTGGACGCCCGGCACGGTACGCCGGTGCTTGTCTACACCATCGCAGTCACACTCAAGGACGAGGGTGAGGAATCGGCATTGGCCGGGGCCTCGCCCTGTGTCTGTTATACACAACCGCCGAAATTCGACTTTACAACGGGGAAAACGCCGCTGACCCATCGCCCGGTGGTCGTCGGTCTTGGCCCGGCGGGCCTGTTCGCGGCGCTGCTGCTGGCCCGCAGAGGCTACCGCCCACTGGTGCTCGAGCGCGGCCCCGCGCTGGACGAACGGATTCGGGCCGTCGAGCATTTTGAGAAAACCGGCACACTGGACCCCAACGCCAACATTCAGTTTGGTGAGGGCGGCGCGGGCACCTTCTCGGACGGCAAGCTGACGACCCGCGTCGGTGACCCGCTGTGCGCGTTCGTGACAGGGGCGTTCCTTGACCACGGCGCGCCCGCCGACATTGCGTGGCGGCAGAAGCCCCACGTCGGCACCGACCTGCTGCGCGGCGTCATCCGCAGCATCCGCGGCGAGATCGAGGCTCTGGGCGGCGAGGTGCGGTTCAACACGGCGCTGACCGGCCTGCACACCCGGAACGGTGCGCTGACCGGCATCGAAACGACGGCTGGCCCCGTGCCCTGCGAGCAGATGATCTTAGCCGTCGGCCACAGCGCACGGGATACGTTTGCCATGCTGCACGGCCTGGCTCTGCCGCTGGAATGCAAGCCGTTCTCCGTCGGCTTCCGCGCCGAGCACCTGCAGACCGAGATCGACAAAAGCCTCTACCACGGCGCGGCGGGTCACCCGGCGCTGCCGAAGGGGGAGTACCAGTTGAGCCAGCACGTCTCCGGCGGGCGGTGCGTTTACACCTTCTGCATGTGCCCGGGCGGCACGGTCTGCGCCGCCGCCAGCGAGGCGGGCGGCGTTGTCACCAACGGCATGAGCCTGCACGCCCGCGATGGCCGCAACGCCAACGCGGCGGTGGTCGTCAGTGTGGACGGCGGCGACTTCGACAACGACCCGGCGAAGGCCGTCGCGTTCCAGCGTCGGCTGGAGCAGGCCGCTTACCGCGCGGGCGGCGGGAATTATCTTGCCCCGGCGGAGACCGTCGGCAGCTTTCTGGCCGGGCGCGGTGCGCTCGAGCTGGGAGCAGTGCAGCCGACCTACCCGCGCGGTGTGACGCCCTGCGACCTCGGCAGCCTGCTGCCCGATGATTTGAGCGGTGCCCTGCGCGATGGATTGACCGCCTTTGGCCGCAAGCTGGCGGCCTATCGCGCCCCCGACGCCGTGCTGACGGGTCTGGAGACCCGCACCAGCAGCCCCGTGCGCCTGCTGCGCGATAAAGAAAACCTGCAATGCACCGGCCTGGCCGGGCTTTACCCCTGCGGCGAGGGTGCGGGCTACGCGGGCGGCATCATGACCGCCGCCGTCGATGGTGTGCGCTGCGCCGCCGAGCTGATGAAGAATTGGGGACCGATGGCGGACTGATGCGTCCGCAGGGCCGGGCATGCCCGGCCCGCAACCTACAGGAAACCGCCCTATAACCGGAAAGCCGAGAGCCGGACATGCCCGGCCCCTACAATGCAGAGACAACAGATTGGACAACCAAATGCCTGACAACAAAACTCCCAAATATCAATACGATCACTACGACTTCGGCGATATGCTGGACAGCGCCGTTGAGGCGGGCAGCAAAATCGGCTCGTCGGTGCTGGGCAGCATTGCAGACGCCCTTGCACAGGCGGGCGATGCCATGAGCAGGCCGCAGCCCGACAGCTTCGCCGCATGGAAGCGCCGTCTGGAGCGCAAATGGAAAAACGGCGGCCAGACTGTCGGCATTGTGCTGACGGCGGTCGGCTGGACCTTCACGGGCTGCTTCGGCATCACGGCGCTCGTCATGGGCATCCTGACCGCTGTCGGTGCAGGGCCGCTGGGGCTGACCCACGATGAATTTATGGCTATCCCGATTTTGTTTGGGGTATTCACGCCGGTCACGCTGGGCTTTCTCTTTATGGCCGTTGTGGGCACGAAGCAGATGACCTATTTCAGCCGCCTGCGCAGGCTGCTGCGCGCCGCAAATGACTGGACCTGCGACCTGCCGTCACTGGCCCGCAAGGCGCAGATCAAGCAGGAAACAGCCTATGCCACTGTGACGCGGGCTGTCGGCAGCGGCGACCTGCCCAATGCCGCCATTTCCGACGATTACAGCACGCTTTACCTGGACGATTCGCTCATGCCGACGGCGGCAAAGCCCGCCAATGCGCCGCAGGCCGAGCCTGCCCAACCCCTGACCGATGCCGAACAGTTCCGCCGCGAGGGCATGGACTTTTTGAACTACTTAAAGGTCTGCCGCGGCAAGCTGGGCACCGATGCGGACGAAGAGCTTGCCGCAATGCAGAAAACCTGCGCGTCGATCATGGGCTTTGTCCACAACCACCCGGAGCAGTTGAACCGCGTGCGCCGCTTCCGGGAGTATTACCTGCCAACGACCCGCAAGCTGCTGGACACGGCGCAGGGCCTGGGCGATACGGACAGCGCGAACGCGGCGGAGATCCGCCGCGACATCACCGGCATCCTGCACACGCTGAACCAAGCGTATGAAAAGCTGTACGACACCCTTCTGCAGGACGTCAGCATGGACGTTTCCACTGAGATCGACACGCTGGAGGCTATGCTGCGGCAGGATGGCCTGACCCACGATTTTGAAGCTGATTTTAACACAAGGAGCTAAACTGTATGAATTACCCTGCGTGGCAACTGAAAAAGGCGGACCCCGCGGCGGAAACCTCGCTGGCCGGGGCCGGGTGCGGCGTACTGCTGCGCCGGGTGCTGGCCGCCCGCGGCTGCACGGACCCCGCCGCTGCGCAGGCCCTGCTGGGCCAGGGCGAACCGCTGAGCGACCCGTTTCTGCTCACCGATATGGACAAGGCTGTCGTCCGTATCCAGGAGGCCATCGAAAATGAGGAGCTCATGGTCATCTACGGTGACTATGACGTCGATGGCATCTCGGCCACGGCCATTTTGTACGAATGTCTCACCAGCCAGGGCGCACACGTCCGCTGCAAGCTGCCTACCCGCGGCTCCGGCTACGGTCTGACACGCGCGGCGCTGGAATCACTGGCGTCCAAGGGCTTCAAGCTCGTCGTGACGGTAGACAACGGCATTTCCGCCGTCGAGGAGGCCGCCTGCGCAAAGGAGCTGGGCCTTGACCTCATCATCACGGATCACCACCTGCCGGGCGACACGCTGCCAGACGCCATCGCCGTTGTCGACCCCAAGCGCCCCGACGACGAAAGCCCGTTCAAGGACCTGTGCGGCGCGGGCGTGGCGTTCAAGCTCTGTGCCGCGCTCGAGGGCTGCGACCCCGCCGAGCTGTTGGAAATGTACGGCGAGCTGGCGGCGCTGGGCACGGTGGCCGACGTCATGCCGCTGGTGGGGGAGAACCGCACGATTGTCCGCGAGGGTCTGTCCCTTTTGCAGGACACGATGCGCCCCGGCCTGCACGCGCTTTTGGAGAGCGCCGGCTGCGGCGGCAAGCCCGTCACGGCGGACACGGTCAGCTACAGTTTGGCCCCGCGCCTGAACGCTGCGGGCCGCATGGACAACGCCGCGGTAGCGCTCAAGCTGCTGCTCTGCGGCGACGAGGATCAGGCCACCGGCATAGCTGAACGCCTGGCCGAGATCAACACCGAGCGCCAGCAGACCGAACAGCAGGTCTTTGCCGCTGCTTTGCAGGCGTTGGAGGCCGACCCCGCCCGCACCCGGGACCGCGTGCTCGTCGTCAGCGGCGAGGATTGGCACCCCGGCGTCATCGGCATCGTGGCGGCGCGGCTCATGGAGCGGTTCAGCCGCCCGGTCATCGTCATCTCGATGCACGAGGGCGAGGGCCGCGGCAGCGGGCGCGCACCGGACCCGTTCGACCTGCACAGTGCGCTCGCCGACTGCGCACAGTATCTAACGCGGTTCGGCGGCCACGCCGCCGCAGCGGGCGTTGAGATAGAGGAAGAAAATCTTGCCGCGTTCCGGCAGACCATCAACGCCTGGGCCGCGGCCCATGCTGCCCCGCCCGAGGCCGTCAGCCTGCGGCTGGACGCCGCCGCCACGCTGGGCGAGCTGAATCTGGAAAACGTCGGCGAACTGGCCCGGCTGGCACCCTTTGGCCGCGAGAACCCCACGCCCGTGCTGCTGGTGCAGCATGCCTTTGTGGACGGCATCTGGCCGATGGGCGCGGAGGGCCGCCACACCCGCATCCGGCTGCGGCAGGGCAGCGACACGCTGTTTGCGTCGAGCTTCGGCATTGCGCCGCAGGCGTTTGCCTATCCCGTCGGCAGTGAGGTGGAGGCCGCACTCGAGGTCTCGATCTTCAACGGGCGCAGCGGGCCGATGGTGTCCGCGCACCTCAAGGCTATCCGCCCTGCGGAACTGGGCAATACTCCCAGTGAACAGGCCGCGTGGTTTGAAGCGTTCCGCACCGGCGGCAGCCTCGACGCGGCCCGCGCCGCCGCGCTGCTGCCGGCCCGCGCCGACACGGTATCGCTCTATCGGCGTATCCGCGGCGGGCATGTGGCCGCGGCGGATCTGCAGCCGGTTTTTGCGGCGGAGGGGCCGCAGAACACCGGCAAGACGCTGGCAAGCCTGACGGCGCTGCAGGAGCTTGGCCTGATTGAGGAGCAGGAGGGCCGCTGGCTGCCCGTGCCCGTGACGGCCAAGCAGGACCTGGCCAGTGCGCCGGTGCTGCAAAAGCTGGCGGAGCTGGCAAAACAGGCATGAGCGCCCTACAGAATGCCCGAAAAAGCGCTGTGCAAGACAGATAGAAAACGGAGAGGGGGAACGGACTATGGAAAACACAAACGTGCAAGAAGTAAAAATGCCCATCACCTATGACGATCTGAAAAAGAGTCTGGTTGACAGCGGCCGTCCCTATGATTTTGCTATGATCGACCGCGCCTACGCGCTGGCCGAAAAGGCCCACGGCGAGCAGCGCCGCCGCAGCGGCGAGCCGTACATCTGCCACCCGCTTTCGGTGGCGCAGATTTTGGTGGAGCTGGGCATGGACAGCGAGAGCATTGCCGCGGCCCTCATGCACGATGTGGCCGAGGACACGCCGGTCACGGTGGCCGAGATCAAGCAGAAGTTCGGCCCCGAGGTCGCGCTGCTCGTTGACGGCGTCACCAAGCTGACCCAGATCAAGTTCTCGAATGTCGAGGACCGCCAGGCCGAGAACCTGCGCAAGATGCTGCTGGCCATGAGCCAGGATGTCCGCGTTATGATTATAAAATTGTGCGACAGACTGCACAATATGCGCACCGGCGACGCCTGGCCCGAGCAGAAGCGCCGCGACAAGGCACTGGAAACGATGGAGGTCTATGCCCCCATCGCGCACCGCCTCGGAATTTCCAACATCAAGGAGGAGCTCGAGGACCGCAGTCTGCACTACCTTGACCCTGTCGGCTATGAGACGATCCGCGACCTGCTGAATAAGCACGGCGACGAGTTCCTGCATCAGGTCTGCCATACGATTGCCAGGCACCTGTCCGAAAACGGCATCCAGAAGGCGACCATCCGCCACCGCGTCAAGAGCATCTACGGCATTTACCGTAAGATGTATATGCAGAATAAGGATTTCGAGGAAATTTATGACATTTACGCTGTGCGTATCATCCTCGACAACGTCCCCGAGTGCTATACCGCGCTGGGGCTGATCCACGATATGTACCACCCGCTGCCCAACCGCTTCAAGGACTACATCTCGACCCCGAAGCCCAACGGCTACCAGTCCCTGCACACAACGGTCATCGGACGCGAGGCCATCCCGTTTGAGGTGCAGATCCGCACCTGGGACATGGACCGCATGGCGGAGTACGGCATCGCCGCGCACTGGAAGTACAAGGCCGGCATCACGGGCAGCAACGACAAGCTGGACGAGCGCCTGGCCTGGGTGCGCCAGCTGCTGGAAAGCCAGCGCTCCAGCGCCGACGCCACGGATTTGCTCAGTGACATCAAGAGCGACCTGCTGCCCGAGGAAGTGTTCGCCTTCACGCCGCGCGGTGACGTCATCAACCTGCCCGCGGGCGCGACGGCCATCGACTTCGCCTACGCGATCCACTCTGCTGTCGGCAACAGAATGATCGGTGCGAAGGTCAATAGCCGCATCGTGCCCATCGACCACAAGGTCCAGACCGGCGAAATTATTGAGATCATCACCGGCTCCGAGAACCGCGGCCCCAGCCGCGACTGGCTCAACATCGTCAAGACGAGCGAAGCCAAGAACAAGATCCGCAACTGGTTCAAAAAGGAACGCAGAGAGGAAAATATTCAGGAGGGCCGCGACGCGCTTGAGCGCGAGATGCGCCGCAACCTCATGACGCTGACCGACGAGCAGCACGACGTCTTTATGGAGGCGCTGGCCCGCCGCAACCGCTGCAACAGCGTGGAGGAAATGTACGCGGCCATCGGCTACGGCGGCCTGCAGATCTCCCGCATGCTGCCCAAGCTCAAGGAGGAGTACACCAAGCTGCAGGCTACCGAGCCGAAGCCGGTCACGGTGGAGCTCAAGCGGATGCATTCCTCCGACGGCGTCATCGTCGAGGGCATCGACAACTGCCCCATCAAGTTCGCCAAGTGCTGCTCTCCGCTGCCGGGTGATGAGATCATCGGCTTTGTCACCCGCGGCTTCGGCGTGTCTATCCACAAGCGTGACTGCGCCAACGCCCGCGAGAGTATGCGCCATCCCGAGAACGCAGACCGCTGGGTCCGCGCCTACTGGGACGAGGCGGAGAAGGAAAACTACAAGGCTACGTTGGATATTGTTTGCATGGATCGCGCGAACCTCGTCTCTGACGTGGCACTGGCACTGGGCGATATGCGCGTGCCGATCTACTCTCTGACGGCCCGCGCCGCCGAGCAGGGCCGCGCCCGCATGGGCGTGACCGTCGGCATCACCAACACCGAGCACCTGAACAGCGTCGTGGCAAGACTGAAAAAGATCAAGGACGTTGTGAGCGTGACGAGGAACTGAAACGGCCGGAGGCATGTAGGGGCCGCACATGTGCGGCCCGCAACTGTATGGCAGACGTTCGTTTGCCTTTCACGGCAGGGCCGGGCATGCCCGGCCCCTACAGTGCAGCTGATTTTGAAAAGGAGCAACTACCTATGCGAGCAGTCATCCAGCGCGTCACCCGCGCAAGCGTTACCGTCAACGGGGGCGAGCCCCGGGCCATCGGGCCTGGCCTTGTCATCCTGCTGGGCGTGCGCGATACCGACGACAGCGCCATTGTGCCCAAGCTGGCCGAAAAATGCGCCCACCTGCGCATTTTTGAGGACGAGGACGGCAAGCTGAACCGCAGCGCCGTCGAGTTGGGCTATTCGGCGCTCGTCGTCTCCAACTTCACGCTCTACGGTGATACGTCCAGGGGCAAACGCCCGAGTTTCATCCATGCCGCCAGGGGCGAACTCGCCGTGCCGTGCTATGAAAAATTCCTCGAGGAGATGAGCCATCAGGGCCTTAAAGACCTGCAGCACGGGGAGTTCGGCGCGGACATGAAGATCGACCTTGTAAACGACGGCCCCGTCACCATCGTCATCGACACCGACGAGTGGAAAAAGTAAGGGCAATACCGCATAATTCTAAGTGCCGATACGGCGAGCGAGGTGCGGCAGCTGCTAAGCCAAAAGCGCAGATAATACTGGATGTCTTATCGAGCATTTTGGCAACGCAGATGCCGTGCCGCAGCCGCCGGAGCGGTGCTTAAGCCGTAAGGCGGGAATTATGCGGTGTTGCCTAAGCAAAATTCAAGGGAGGACGCAATGAACATCCAGCATATCCACGGCGTTGCGCCGCTGTACACGAATACCTTTTTAATTATCACCAACGCGAAGCACGGCATCCTGATCGATGCCGCCGCCGAGCCGGGCGTCTATCTGAAGGCGCTCGACGAGGCCGGCGCGACGCTGACGCACATCCTGCTGACCCACGGCCACTATGACCATGTCGGCGCGGTGGCCGCGCTGAAAAAGGCGACGGGCTGCAAGGTCTATATGGACCCGGTTGACGCGCAGGGCAGCCAGCTGCTGCCGCTGACGCCCGACGTCCTTACCGATAACTGGCCCGCGAACGACGAGCTTACCATCGATGAGCTGACGTTTAAAATCTACCACACGCCCGGCCACACCGGGGGCGGCGTCTGCCTGTCCTGCTACGGGCTGCTGTTCAGCGGCGACACGCTGTTTGCAGGCTCCTGCGGGCGGACGGATTTCCCCGGCGGCAGCATGCAGGAGATGGCAAAAAGCCTGTCCCTGCTGGCAGAGCTGCCGCTGCCCGATGCAACAAAAGTCCTGCCCGGACATGAGGGCTTTTCCACCCTCGGGCAGGAGCGCAGCACCAATCCTTACATGAATGGGGCATGGTACTAATGCAGATTATTTTACGCGGCCCCGCAGCGGGCTATGAGGCCGAACACACCGCACGGCTGTTTTTCCCCGACGCAGAGAAGGCGGAAAATCTGCCGCAGGACAGTGATTTTGTGCTGGCACAGAGCCATCTCTGCACCGACACGATCCTGCTGCGCCTGCACGGCAGGCTATACTGGAAGATCGCCCTGCGCCCGCAGGGCGCAGACCCCGAGTACACGCTCTGCCGCCTTTTGTACACGCTGCTGGGGGAGACCACCGGCAGCACGCCGCCCTGGGGCATGATGACCGGTGTGCGCCCGGTGCGCATCATTCACGACATGCGCGCAAGCGGTGCCACGGAGGATGAGATCCGCGCACGGTTCCTTGACCACTTTGCCTGCACACCGGAGAAATTCGCGCTGGCCCTCGGCATTGCCGACCTGCAGAAGCCGGTGCTGGACGCCGCTGACCCGATGGATTGCAGCGTCTACGCGGGCATCCCGTTCTGCCCGACGCGGTGCAGCTATTGCAGCTTTGTCTCCCGCACGGTGGGGGACAAGGCGACCCGCGCCCTCGTCCAGCCCTATGTGGACAAGCTCTGCGCGGAGCTGACCGCTATCCGCGAGACCGCGGACCGCTGCGGGCTGCATATCCGCACGTTCTACATCGGCGGCGGTACGCCGACGAGTTTGTCCGCCGCGCAGCTCGAGCAGCTTATGTCCCACATTGCCAAAACGTTTGATTTAGCGAAGCTGGACGAGTACACCGTCGAGGCGGGCCGCCCCGACTGCACCGACGCTGAGAAACTGCGCATCATCAAAAAATACGGTGCTACACGCATTTCTATCAATCCGCAGACCTTTTCGGATCAGGTGCTGCAGAACATCGGGCGCCGCCACACCGCGCAGGACATCATTGACTGCTTTGCGGCGGCCCGCGCGGCAGGGCACAAAAACATCAACATGGATCTGATCGCGGGTCTGCCGGGGGATACCGTCGAGGGCTTTGAGGCCAGCCTGCGTCAGGCCATCGCGCTGGACCCCGAAAACATCACGGTCCACACGCTGACCCTCAAGCGCGCGTCCAACATCGTCGTGGAACACCGCGCCGCTGACTACGCCGATGTGGCCGCCATGCTCGGCAAATGCAGCCTGCTGGCCGACGCCGGTTACCGTCCGTACTATATGTACCGCCAGAAGGGCACGCTGCAAAATCTGGAAAACATCGGCTGGGCCAAGCCCGGTTTCGAGTGCCTCTACAATATTTATATAATGGAGGAGGTCCACACGATTCTGTCCGCCGGTGCGGGCGGCTCCACCAAGCTCGTCATTCCGGGGCAGCGCCGCGGCAAGATCGAGCGTATCTTCAACTTCAAGTATCCGACAGAATACATTGACCGCTTTGCGGAACTGCTGGACCGCAAAAAGGCCGTGGAGGATTTCTATGCACGTTACACATCGCAAACGCTTCGTCAGCCGTGACCTCGTCGCGCTGGCGGCCCGCCGCCCGCAGGAGCTGGCCGCTCTGAGCGAGGACCACTACCATGACCAGATCGAGAGCATCGCGGACGAGGTGCTGGCCGCGGGGCAGCGCATTGTCATGCTGACCGGTCCGTCCGCCGCGGGCAAGACGACGTCCGCGCACAAGATCGCTGACGCCATCGCCGCCCGCGGGCACCGCAGCCAGGTCATCAGCCTTGACGATTTCTACATCGGGGAAGGAAAATACCCCAAGCACCCGGACGGCAGCGACGACTACGAGAGCCTGGAGGCGCTTGACCTTGAAAGGCTGCACGCCTGCCTGAAGGCACTGTACAAAACGGGCGTTTGTGACGCACCTGTGTTTGATTTCACGATTCAGCGGCCCAGCGGCACCCAGCGCATCGACGCGCGGGACGGCGTGGTCATCATCGAGGGACTGCACGCACTGAACCCCGCCCTGACCGAGGAGCTGCCCGAAGATGCAGCACTCTGCCTGTACGCGGGTCTGCGGGAGGAATACGCCGACAGCCGCGACGCGCGCTGCCTGGCCACGCGGGACATCCGCCTGGCACGCCGTCTGGTGCGGGACTGCCTGTTCCGCGGCCACGGCGCAGCGTTCACGCTGGGGCTGTGGGGCCACGTCTGCGCGGGCGAGGACCGCTATATCAAGCCCTACAAGCCCCGCGCCAATCTCCTGCTGGACACGACCCATACCTACGAGGTCTGCCTGTGGCGTACCGTGCTGGACGCCATGCCGGCAGACCCGGCGCTGACCGCCACCCAGGCACGCCAATTGGCCGCCCTGCGGGAAAAATTTGCGGCGTTCCCGGCGCTTGGCACCGAGCTGGTGCCCCAAAACAGCATGCTGCGGGAGTTTATCGGCAAATAATCCTGCACAATTCACGGAAAATATACATTTGCGCGTTGCAAACCGCACCGCAATGGGCTATAATAGACCTAAATCGCACGGCAAAACTGCCGCGACATGGCTAAAGAAAGAGGTGCTTAACTATGTTTGAACTGGATATTGAGATGCTGAAGGAGCAGGGTCTGCAGTTGGTGGATTCCGCCAAAAAGACCGCACAGGATCTGGCAGATAAGGGCAAGAACAAGCTGGATCTTCTGAACCAGCAGGCGCGCCTGTCCAAGGCGCAGCGTCAGCTCGGCGCATTGGTCTACAGCCTGCACAAGGCCGGTGAGGAGAACCCCGCCCTGGTCGAGAAGTATATCGACGCCGTGGCCGAGGTCGAGAAGGCCATTGAGGAGATCAAGGCCAACATGACCGACGACGAGCGCGCCGAGGTCGAGGCCCAGGAGGACGCCGAGAACACCGAGCCCGAGGCAGCCCCTGCCGAGGACGAGGAAATCGAGGAAGAACCCATCCAGCTGCGCGGCGAGACCAAGACCTGCCCCGTCTGCAAGGCCGAGGTCGACGGCGACGCCCTGTTCTGCAACCACTGTGGTGCTCAGCTGTAAAATACGGCAGAACGCAGCTTTTGCAGGAGAAACGCTGCCAACACTTGACAAATCCTGCGATATGTGTAAAATGAAGCGTATTGCATTTCTGCCCAAGCGGAGAGGTCTATGAACGCATACCCTGAAAAACAGCACTACACGGCGGACGATCTGGCCGCGATCATTGCGATCCTGCGTGACCCGGACAACGGCTGCCCGTGGGACAAGGTGCAGACGCACTGGTCCATCCGGATGAATTTTCTGGAGGAAGCCTACGAGGCTGTGGATGCCATTGACCTCGACGACCCGGAGCTTCTGTGTGAGGAGCTGGGGGACGTGCTGATGCAGGTCGTCTTTCATGCGCAGATCGAGCGGGAGGCCGGGCATTTCACCTTTGCAGAGGTCTGCGACGGTGTCTGCCGCAAGCTGCTTGACCGCCATCCGCATATTTTTCGTGGGGACGAGAGCATAAAAGACTGGGATTCGCTCAAGAATAAGGAAAAGGGCCGCCTGACGCTGGCCGATGACCTGGAGAGCGTGCCCGGTGCGCTGCCTGCGCTGATGCGTGCCGCTAAGCTGCAAAAGCGCGCAGCCCGCTGCGGCGTGGAAACAGCAGCCGCACCTGCGGACATCGCCGCCGCAGCCGAGACCGCCGCCTCCGCTGCGGACAAGGCCGTGGCGGAGCAGGCAGTGGGAGAGCTGCTGTTTACCGCTGCCGCGCTGGCGCGCCAGGCGGGTGTTGACCCCGAGCAGGCGCTGCAGAAGCGCAATGCCGCGTTCCTTGCAGAGCATACAGGCCGCGCGGAAAACCAGGAGAGCTAAGAAGTGAGCCGAGCGGACGGAGATTTCCGCAGCCGCTTTTTGCTGATATAATACTTTGGAGGTATAATACTATGACGAAAGTTGAACTGATCGCCGCTGTTGCGAACGACGCGAACCTGACCAAGAAGGATGCCGAGGCTGCTGTCAACAGCGCCCTGAACGCCATCACCGCTGCCCTGAAGGACGGCGACAAGGTCACGCTGGTCGGCTTTGGCACCTTTGAGGTCCGCGAGCGCCCCGAGCGCAAGGGCCGCAACCCCCAGACCGGCGCCGAGATCACCATCGAGGCTTCCAAGCTGCCCGCCTTCAAAGCCGGCAAGGCTCTGAAGGACGCTGTTCAGTAACTTAAAACGGAACCCGGTCCGCCCCGTCACAGCCTGCGACGGGGCGGTTTTGTATGAGTGAAAGGAAAAATCATGCGTCTGGACAAATATTTAAAGGTCAGCCGCGTCATCAAGCGCCGCACCCTCGCCAATGAGGTCGCCGACGCCGGGCGCGTGCTGGTCAACGGCAAGCCCGCCAAGGCCAGCTACACGGTCAAGATCGGCGACATCATCGAGGTCACCTTCGGCAACCGGCCCGTCAAGATCCGTGTCCTCTCCGACGTCGAGCAGAAGGGCAAGGACGTTGCGCGGGAGATGTTTGAGGTGATCGAGGGGTAAACGGCCAGAGGGGCTTCGCCGCGCAAAGCCCGGTTCTACTTTCCCCTCCGCCTGCATACATTACCATTGTAAACAAGCAGGGGAGGAACCGCCATGCCGGAAACAAAATTGGAGCCGCGCACACCCCGCGCGGCTGACACCGCCCAGCCCCAGCCGAAAAGCCACGGCCTGGCGCTGAAGGACCGCCGCCATCTGGCTGTGACCGGCGTCATCCGGGTCATCAGCTGCGACGAAAACGCCGCTGTGCTGGAAACGCCGCTCGGCAACCTGACCGTCGGCGGGCAGGAGCTGCAGATCGGCGAGCTTTCCACCCAGAGCGGCCAGGTGCAGATTTCCGGTAAGATCGAATACCTGCAGTATGCCGAGAACCAGCAGTCCGGCGGCAGTCTGCTGGCGCGGCTCTTTCGGTAAATGGCCCCGTCGCCCGCGCCGTGGGCCGTGCTGGGGGATGTGCTGTGGTGCTTAGGGCTCGGCTGCCTGCTCGGGGCCGCACGGGATGCTGTGCGGCTGGCACTCGGGGAGGGGCCGGTGCGGTGCTTTTTCCGGGACATAGCCGTGTTTGCCGCGGCGGCGGTGCTCGTCTGCGGGTTTGCCGCCGGGGCCAGCGCGGGCGGTCTGGCCCGCTGGTATATGAGCGCCGCCGTGCTGCTGGGGGCCGTCAGCTGGCGGTGGGCGGTACAGCCTGCCGTGCACCGCGCGGCGGCGGCGCTGGCGGAGCTGGCGTGCAGACCGCTGCGGCTTGTACACAAAATGCTCGTCAGGCCCGCACAAATGCGCTTACAAGCGGCCCAAAGCCGCCGCCGCGCCTGCCGCAAAGCAAAAAAATCTGCTAAAATCAAAAAATCCGCCGAAAAACAGTTGCAAAAACCGTCGAAAGTATTATATAATTAGCCATACGTAGTAATGTGCATGTCTTGGAAGGGGGCATCCCAGATGAGAAAACGCAGCGGGCTGTCCCGCACCCAGTTTCTGGTGCAGTGGGTCGTACTTCCGGTGCTGGTCATCGTAAGCGCCGCTATGTTTGTAGGGCTGGTCAGGAACCAGGTCTCCATCGCGGCCAAGCAGCAGGAGCTGCAATCGCTGAAGAACCAGCTGGCGGCACAGGTCACGGAAAATGCCGAGCTGTCCGGCACGCTCGACCAGGGTGAGGACGCCATCATTGAGCGCTACGCCCGGGAGCAGGGCTACGCCAAGCCCAATGAGCGCGTTTTTGTGGACATCAGCGGCAAATAACATCGTTTTCAGCGGGGAAGCTTTGCGGCAGCCCCCTGTAATAAATTACATTTTAAAGGGGTATCATAGTTTGGCATTACAAGTTGGGGATATTGTCGAGGGCAAGGTCACTGGTATCAAGCCGTTCGGCGCGTTCGTTTCTCTGCCGGAGGGCAAGACCGGTCTTGTCCACATCTCCGAGGTTTCTTACGAGTTTGTGCAGGATCTTTCTGCTGTGTTGAGCGACGGGCAGACGGTTTCCGTCAAGGTGCTTTCCATCGCACCGGACGGCAAGATCGCCTTGTCTATCAAGCGCACCCAGCCCGCACCGGAACGCGCACCGCGCCAGCCGCACGGTGAGCGCAGCGGCAACGGCGGTGATCGCCGCTCGGCCCCGCGCCCCAAGCGCGAGGAAAAGCCCCGCGTGTGGCAGCCCAAGCCCGCCGCCCCCCAAGGCGAGATGAGCTTTGAGGACATGATGGCCCGTTACAAGACCCGCAGTGAGGAGAAAATCGCAGACCTCAAGCGCGTGACGGAGAACCATCGCGGTGGATATTCCCGCCGCCGCGGCTGATTTGGCCGCAGAAACCACAGTACGAACGGCCCTATCCTGACGGCTGTCAGCCGCCGGGCTGGGGTCTTTTTGCAATTTTATAAAACTCTTGGCCCCCTCTGGGAGGGGGCTCCCGCCGCAGCGGGTGGGGGAGAGAACCTTCCGGCAGCCCGAAATATTTCGGGCTCTGACAAGCTTCTCTCCCTCCGCCCCTCCGGGGCACCTCCCTCCCAGAGAGAGGCAAGAAGGACACAAGAAAGGACACCTATGTCTACACTCTATACTATGGTCGCGCCCTGCTTTTTCGGCACGGAGTCGACGCTGAATTTTGAGGTCAAGCGTCTGGGCGCACAGAACATCCAGGTCACCGATGGCCGCGTGGCATTCCAGGGCGGGGCGGACGTTATCGCCGCCGCCAACCTGAACCTGCGCACGGCGGAGCGCGTCCTGCTGCTGCTGGCCACCTACAAGGCCACGACGTTTGACGAGCTGTTCGACGGCTGCTACAACATCGCGTGGGAGGACCTGCTGCCCGCCAACGCGGCGTTCCCGGTCAAGGGCTCGAGCCTGTCCAGCCAGCTGTCCAGCGTGCCCGCCTGCCAGAGCATCGTCAAAAAGGCCATCGTCAAGCGCCTGATGCACGGCCACAAGGTCGGCACCCTGCCCGAGGACGGCGCACTGTACAAGGTGCGCTTTGCCCTGCGCAAGGACACCGTGGAAATTTACCTCGACACCTCCGGCGACGGCCTGCACAAGCGCGGCTACCGCAAAAACGCGACGCTGGCCCCCATCAAGGAGACGCTGGCCGCCGCTATTGCCGACCTGGGCCGCGTGCGCCGCGACTCCCTCGTGCAGGACCCGTTTTGCGGCTCCGGCACGCTGGTCATCGAGGCTGCCCAGAAGGCGCTGAACCTGGCCCCCGGCCTGCGCCGCCGCTTTGCCGCCGAACACTTCGACTTTGTGCCCGCCGACATCTGGGCAGAGCAGCGCCAGAAGGCCCTGGACGAGGTCCGCAAGGACGCTGCGTTCGAGGGCATCGGCTACGACATTGACCCCGCCGCCGTGGCACTGGCCAACGCGAACGCCAAGCTGGCGGGCGTGGGGGACCGCTGCCGCTTTGAGGTCGCCGACGTCAGGAAATTCCGTGCACTCGACAACGCCACCGTCCTGACGAACCCGCCCTACGGCGAGCGCCTCGGCGACGCATCCGAGGCCGCCAGCCTTGCCAGAACGCTGGGCCAGGTCTGGCAGGCGCACCCCGCGCAGGGGCTCTATGCCATCACCGCGGACGCCGAGTTTGAGCAGCACTTTGGCAAAAAGGCCGCGCGCCGCCGCAAAATTTACAACGGCATGATCCCGTGCCAGCTCTATATGTACTTTGAGCAGCCCAAGCGCGAGAGGAAGTAAGCGATGGAAGACCTGAAACTTGCGATCCTCATTGATGCGGACAACATTTCGCCCAAGTATGTCAAGGTCATTCTTGACGAGGCCGCGACCTTCGGCGTGGCCGCCTGCAAGCGCATCTACGGTGACTGGTCGGATGTGCGTCTCAAGAGCTGGAAGGACGCGCTTTTGAACAACTCCATCATCCCTATCCAGCAGTATAGCTATACGACGGGCAAAAACGCGACGGACTCCGCCATGATCATTGACGCCATGGACCTGCTCTACGGCGGCAATCTGGACGGCTTCTGCATCGTCTCGTCGGACAGCGACTTTACGCGGCTGGCCGCCCGTCTGCGTGAGGCCGGAAAACTCGTCATCGGTATGGGCGAGAGCAAAGCTCTCGGCCCCTTCGTCAAGGCGTGCGACCAGTTCAAATACCTGGATCTGATCCTCGACCACGGCGAGACCGACGACACCGCGCCCGCAGCCCCCGCCGCCGAGGCCGCCGCCCGCGCCAACGCCGGGGACGACACGGCCATCAACCGCGATTCCATTGGCCGCATCATCCACGGCCTTATTGATGAAATGGACGACGGCACGGGCTGGGTGCGCACCTCCCGCGTCGGTGACCAGCTCATCAAGCGCTACCCGGACTTTGACGTGCGCAACTTCGGCTCCAAGAGCCTGAACAAATTCCTGGCATCCCTGCCGGAGCTCGAGGTCGAGGAGCGCATTCTGGCAAACGGCAACCCCATCCAGTTTGTCCGTGTGAAGCCTGTACCGAAGCCGGTCAAAAAGCCTGCGCCGCGAAGAACGGCAAAGCGCACAACGCGCAAAAAGAAGTAAGGAAGAGATTCGTCTCTCCCGTCAGACTGTCGAAAAAGGTGCGTTCACCCCTTGGCCCCCTCTGCGAGGGGGCTCCGCCCGCAGGCGGTGGGGGAGAGAACTGTACGGTTGCCCGATGCAAACCGACCACCGCAAAGCAACAGCCCCGGACACATCGCGTGTCCGGGGCATTTTTTATTTTAACGTCCCAAAACCAGAAAATCCTGACTGACCCAGCCGAATTTACGTCCGTATTTGACAAGCGCCCAGCCGGGGGCAGTGCTCAGGGCGCCGTACAGGCGCACCTGCGCGGAATCGGAAAGCTTGTCGAGAATGTCGTATTCCAGCCCCGGCCCGGTACGCACGTTTAGACGCTCACCGGCAGTATCCACCGAGAAAAATACAATATCCGTCCGTGTGGGCCGCGTGTCGGGGGCGACAATGCTTTCCGGCAGGTCGGCCAGCGGGTCGGGCTTCGTCACGCCGGGAATAGAATATTCGTGCCAGCCGTCGCCCAGCCTGACCCAGGCCGTGCCGCCGTCCCACACAAGGCCGTCATACGCGCAGGGGACAAATTCTGCTCCCGTGGAATCCAGCAGACCGAACTTTCCGTCCCGGCTCACCGGCGCATAGCCGTTCAGCAGCGGGGCGGCGCGGCGGTAGACCAGGGGTTCCTCTGTGTAATAGTCTGGGGCATAGACGCTGTCATAGCAGGGTTCTGTTACCTCGCGCCCGGCAGTGTCCAGATATACCCATTTGCCGTCGCGCTGGGCGGGGGCCAGCGGTGCATCAAAGAAAAAATCTGCGGCTGTATAAATGGAATCGTTGGCGGCAGTGCCGTCTTTATAACGGTAGGCGTATTGCCCATCGCTGACAAAATAATACCAGTCGTCGCTCTCGCGGTGTATTGTACCGCCGCAGGTGGGCACAGGGCCGTTGGCGCTGCCGCTGTACCGCAGCAGATCATCCTCTGTCGGGGCGCTGAACTCGCCCGGGCCGAGGCTGCCGCTGTATATGGACACAGTATGCTCCTGCAAATAGACAAATTCCAGATAGCCGTCGCCGTCGTGCCCGTCACAGATCACACCATCGCCGCAGGCTTGCAGCTGACGGGCATATTCCTTTCGCAGCGCGTCGGCAGCCTCCCACGAAAGACCATTTGTGTAGTCGTGCCAATGGCGGTTGCCGAGACCACATTCAAACAGCGGCTCCGGCGCGCGGCAGGGCAGAACCTCACTGCCGTCGCTGCGCATCAGGCCCCACTTGCCGTCCTTGCACATCGTGTAGTATTCGACCTCGGGGTAGGACTGCAATTCCCGAGAATAGCGGAGGAGCCGTATCTCATCGTAGCCCAGCACCGCCGCGCCGGTCTCCACGAGTCCCTGCGGCGGCTGCACAGCGTCAGCGGTGGGGGCGGGCGTCGCCGCGGCCTCGGCGGTCCCGGCGGGCTGCGGTGTCCCGGCAGTCTCCGCAGTTCCGGGCAGAGGGGCAGCCGTGGATGGCATAGCCGCCGAGGAAACCGCCCCGGCGGCACAGCCTGTCAAAAAAAGCATCGACAAAACGGGAAACAAAGATCTTTTCACGGTCACACACCGCCCCTCCTTTTTATAATACCAGTATAGCATAACGCCCCGCACCGGGAAATACGGTGCGGGGCGTTCGTGCAAATTTTACAAATTTATCCGTAGATATGCCGCCCGGCAAAGACGCACAGGGGGCGCTTGGCCTTGCCCATGCCCAGCAGCTGCACGGCAGCGGCGAGCGTCGCCCCGGCGCTGGTGCAGGCGGGCACGCCGTCAAAGAACAGCACCTCCCGCGCGGCGCGCTCGGCGTCGGCGGTGGTCACGGTCAATACGGTGTCCACGACATAAGGGTTGTAGTTCTCCGGCACAAAGCCCGGCCCGATGCCCGAAATGCCGTGCTGGCCGATGAACCCGCCCGAGATGGCGGCACACTCGGCAGGCTCCACGGCGACGATGCGCACCATGCTGTTCCACGCCTTGATGTACTCGGCCACGCCGGTGATCGTGCCGCCGCTGCCCACGCCGATGACGATGGCGTCGATGGCATCCCCTGCGTTTTTGTAAATCTGCGGCCCCGTCACGCGGCGGTGGTACTCGGGGTTGTCGTCGTTGGAAAAATAGTGGGTGTAATATCCGCCGTAGCGCTTGGCGGTGTCCTCGGCCACGCGCTCCATGGCGCGGCGCCCGCTGCTGCTGCAGGCGATGATATGCGCACCCAGGTCCTGCAGCCGCTTGCGCTGGGCAATGGGCAGGTTGCTGGGTACGACCAGGATGCAGGGGTGCCCCGTTGTGGCACAGCTGACGGCCAGCGCCGCGCCGAAGCTGCCGGAGCTGGCCTCCACCACAGGCATGCCGGGCTGCAGCGTGCCGCGCTCGGTGGCAAAAGCAAGCATCGTCTCGGCCAGGCCGTCCTTGGAGGAACCCGTCGCGCCGCCGAAATCGAGATACGCGAGGATGCCGGTACTCAGCCCGTGCTGCGCGGAATAGCCGTCCAGCCGCACGATGGGGCAGCGGTAGACGTCCTGATAATAGCTGTGCAGGATGGGCATAGCGGGGCACCTCACTTTCCGTAAACAAAAGTATTCTTATTATAGCATAGTTCGGCAGGGTTTGCCACGGGTCTGGCAAAATATTGTGGGGCAATGCTGTAGGGGCCGCTGCGGAAGGCCCGCGGATTTCCTCAAAAAATCGCAGGAAATCGGCACAAAATCCGCCCGGACCCCTTGACTTTTCCTCCTGCGCCTGTTATAATTCAAAGGCTGATGTAAAGAAAAATACTTTACACGGCCTTCACAAGCAGCAAAGGGGGCGCGGGCATGGCCGGCAAGCCGCAGAAAAACCTTGCCTACTCCGTCCTGCTGGACTTCTACGGTCCGGTCCTGACGGACAAGCAGCGCGTCATCCTGACAGAATACTATGATGAGGATCTGTCCCTGGCCGAAATTGCCGAGAACCTCGGCATCACGCGGCAGGGGGTGCGGGACGCCATCAAGCACGGTGAGGCCGCGCTCGATGAGCTGGAGCAAAAGCTCGGCAACGCCCGCCGCCACACCCGGATGCAGGCTGACTTAGACCGCCTGCGGCTGCTCGTCACAGAGATTCGCTGCTCGAACTCCGGCTCCTTCACGCCGGACCCGCGGATCACGAACGACACCGCGGAGATGCTCACGATCTTACACCGCTTGGACACGCAGGAGGATGCCGATGGCCTTTGAGTCTTTAACAGAGCGCTTGAATGGCGTTTTCAAGAAGCTGCGCGGCAAGGGCAAGCTGAACGAGGCCGACATCAAGGCCGCGATGCGCGAGGTGCGCATGGCCCTGCTCGAGGCTGACGTCAACTATAAAGTCGCCAAGGACTTCTGCGCCCAGGTTTCGGAACGTGCCATGGGGCAGGAGGTCATGGAGAGCCTGACCCCCGCCCAGCAGGTCGTCAAGATCGTCAACGAAGAGCTGACCAATCTCATGGGCGGCAACGAGCCGAAGTACCTGCGCCTGAAAAACAAGGGCCAGACCGTGCTGATGATGTGCGGCCTGCAGGGCAATGGCAAGACCACCCACGCCGCCAAGCTCGGCAAATATTACCGCAGCCAGGGCCGCCGCCCGCTGCTGGTCGCCTGCGATATTTACCGCCCCGCCGCCATTGAGCAGTTGAAGGTCGTCGGTGAGCAGGCCGGTGTCCCGGTCTTTACGCTGGGCACCGAAAAGCCCGAAATCATCGCGCAGAAGGCACTTGCCTACGCGAAGGATCACGGCAATGACATTGTTATTCTCGATACCGCAGGCCGTCTGCAGATCGATGACCAGCTCATGGATGAGCTGGTGCGCATCAAGCAGGCTGTCGAGGTCGATGAAACGCTGCTGGTCGTGGACGCCATGGCCGGTCAGGAAGCCGTCAACGTGGCCAAGACCTTTAATGAAAAGGTCGGCATCAGCGGCGTCATCCTGACCAAGACCGACGGCGACACCCGCGGCGGTGCGGCACTCTCGGTGCTGGCCGTCACCGGCATGCCGATCTACTTCCAGGGCACGGGCGAGAAGCTCGAGGATCTGGAGCCGTTCTACCCGGCGCGGATGGCGAACCGCATCCTTGGCATGGGCGATGTGCTTTCCCTGATCGAGAAGGCGCAGACGCTCCAGAACGACAAGGAGGCCGAGGCCGCCGCCAAGCGCCTGATGGAGAACAAGTTCGACATGAACGATTTGCTCGCCCAGTTCCAGCAGGTCAAAAAAATGGGCGGTGCGTCGGCGCTGCTGGCCATGATGCCCGGCGGCGGCCAGATCGACGCCGATTCCCTCGACGAAAAGGCGCTGCCCCGCATCGAGGCCATCATCTACTCGATGACCCCGGCAGAGCGCGCCAAGCCCGACATCATCAACCCCAAGCGCAAGCGCCGCATTGCAGCAGGCTCCGGCACCACGGTGGAGGACGTCAACAAGCTGCTGCGCCAGTTTGAGATGATGCAGAAGATGATGAAAAAGGTAAAGCGCAACCCTAAGGGCTTTATGCGCAGCCTGGGCAGCTTAGGCGGCAGGGGCGGCGGTTTCCGCGGCTTTGGTCGTTGACACAATTTCGGTATGACCCGCTCGGCTTTACGGCCCACGGGATGTACAATATAAATCAGATGCCCCGCAAGGGCCGTAAACAATTTTTGGAGGAATATTACTATGGTTAAGATTCGTCTGCGCCGCATGGGCGCCAAGAAGGCTCCTTTCTACCGCGTTGTTGTCGCTGACAGCCGCTTCGCTCGTGATGGCCGCTTCATCGAGGAGATCGGCTACTACGATCCGACCAAGGAGCCCTCTGTCGTCAAGATCGACGCTGAGAAGGCTAAGCAGTGGCTTGACAACGGCGCTCAGCCCACTGACACCGTCCGTGAGATCCTGAAGAAGGCCGCTGTTCTGTAATTTGTTCGCTTTTCAGGGAGGGAACGCCACATGCAGGAACTCTTATTAGCCGTTGCCCGCGGCCTTGTCGAAGACAAGGAGGCCGTGCAGGTGACTGTTGATCCCATGCGTGAGGACGGCACTGTTGTGTACCACCTCAAGGTGGCCGAGGCCGATATGGGCCGCGTCATCGGCAAGCAGGGCCGCATCGCCAAGGCGATCCGCGTTGTCGTGCGTGCCGCTGCCGTCCGTCAGGGCGAGAAAGTCATCGTTGAGATCGACTAAGACCCGTTACAAAGCACTTTGCCGCAGGGTAAAGTGCTTTTTTCAATGTAGGGGCGAACATTGTTCGCCCGCTGCAGCCTTGCGGCAGCGGAGACTTCCGCGGGTAGATGCCGTCCTACACTGTAGGGGCGGATTCTATATCCGCCCGGGGCGTTTTCGCTGCCGCAAACAGACCTCTACAACACATCAGGAGGAACTATGCAAAACTATCTTCCCGCCTGCAAGATCGTGTCCACCCACGGCGTGCGCGGCGAAATGAAAGCCCTGCCGCTCTGCGACGGCGCGGCGTTTCTGGCAAAATTCAAGCGCCTGTTCACCACCGCCGACGGCGCAGGGGAGACCCGCGTGCTGGGCGTGCGCGCTCAGGGCAATGTGATTTTACTGCGCCTCGACGGCGTCAACGATATGGACGCCGCCCGCGCCCAGGTGGGCCGGGTGTACTATCTGGCTAAGGCGGACGCACGCCTGCCCAAGGGCCGCTTCTTCATTGACGACCTGCTGGACTGCGAGGTCGTCGATGCCGAAACCGGCCGCGTGTACGGCAGACTGACGAACGTGGACCGCCCCGCCGCGCAGGACATCTATACCGTCACCGACACCGCTGGCGGGGAGCACATGCTGCCCGCCGTGCCGGAATTTGTCAAAAATATCGACATCGAGGCGCGCAAAATCCTGGTGACGCCCATCGAAGGCATGTTCACCGAGGCCGTCAACGGCGACGAGGACTGAACCGATGCGCATTGACATTGTAACGCTTTTTCCGGAGCTGTGCGACAGCTTTCTCTCGGCCAGCATCCTGGGCCGCGCCCGCGCCAAAAATCTGTTTGAGGCGCACTGCCACCAGATCCGCGACTATACGAAAAACAAGCAGAAGCAGACCGACGACTACCCCTACGGCGGCGGCTGCGGCATGGTGCTCTACGCCCAGCCGATTGCCGACTGCCTGCGCGCCGTGCAGGCCCAGTGTGCTGCGCAGGGCCGCGCGAAGCCGCACGTCGTCTTTCTGACCGCCGCAGGCCGCCCCTACAATGAGGAAAAGGCCCGCGAGCTGGCCGGCTATGACGCGGTGACGCTGGTCTGCGGCCACTATGAGGGCATCGACCAGCGCGTCATCGATGCGTTCGGCGACGAGGAAATTTCCATCGGAGACTATGTGCTGACCGGCGGTGAGCTGGCAAGTCTGGTCGTGGCCGACAGCGTCCTGCGCCTGCAGCCCGGCGTCCTGGCCGAGGAAAAGGGCTATCAGGACGAGAGCTATTGGGACGGCCTGCTGGAATACCCCCAGTTTACCCGCCCCGAGGTCTGGGAGGGCCGCGCCGTGCCGCCCGTGCTGCTGACCGGCGACCACAAAAAAATTGACGAGTGGCGCGGGGCCCAAAGCCGGGAGCGCACCCGCGAGCGCCGCCCCGATTTGTACGACGCCTGGTGCGAGAGCCACCCGCTGACCGAGCTGCCCAAGTGGAAGCGCGGCGAAAATATGCGCCTTGTGAAAAATGACGAACAGCTCGCCCTCTGCGCGGCCCTCGTGGCCGAGGGCCGCCGCACGGTCTGTGCGCCGGTCTGCGACGAGGAATATCTCGAAAAAATGACGCCGGACTTCTGGCTGCCGGACCTGACAGACGAGAAAAAGAACGGATGGGCGTTCTATCTGCACTACACGAAGGACGTTGCCGACGGTATGGTCGGCGTCTGCCACAAAACCGGCGAGATCGGCCATCTGTTTGTGACCGAGGCTGCCCGCGGCAAGGGGTACGGTGCGAAAATGCTGGACTTTGCCCGCAAAAAGCTGCCGGAGCACGACCACCCGACGATGGGGGTCTTAAACACGAACACACGCAACATCGCGCTGTACAAGCGGATGGGCTGGCGGCTGACGGGCACAGTGCTGCACCGCTACGACCCCGCCGAGGAAGGCACCTTTGCAGCGGTATATTGTGAGGAATTGGAGATGCAGTATCGGGGCTGACCGTTGTTTTTGTCGTCAATCCACAATCCTGTTGAAAATAAACTGGCAATATTGCACAAACGAGAGAACGAAGATTTGGCGGAATTACAGAATCCTGCCAAAATTGCAATTTTCCACTGTACAAAATCGACTAAATAGGATAAAATAGAGGCAATCAAGGCGGCGTATTAACACGCAATAGACCGCCTGGAAGTCGCCCACGGTAGATACGCAGGGGCATATTATTTTCAAAAGTAGGAGAGAATAACTATGTACGTTAAAGAAGTTACCGTTGAGAATCAGGTTGGTCTGCACGCACGTCCGGCTACCTTCTTCATCCAGAAGGCGAACGAGTATAAGTCTTCCATCTGGGTCGAGAAGGAGGAGCGCCGTGTCAACGCGAAGTCTCTGCTCGGCGTCCTGAGCCTGGGCATCGTCGGCGGCACCACCATCCGCATCATTGCTGATGGCGCCGATGAGCAGGCTGCAGTTGACGGCCTGGTCAAGCTGGTCAGCTCCGGCTTTGCCGAGTAATCTATTCCAGAACAATCAGCGGTGGGGCGACCCGCCGCTTTTTTTGTATAGGAAAGGCAACACCCCATGACAAAAGCTGAACTTTATAAAAAGGCCTGTATGCTGCCACTGCTGCCCGGCGTCTACATCATCCGGGACAAGTCGGACACGATCATCTATATCGGCAAGGCCAAGCGCCTGAAAACCCGCGTGTCGCAGTATTTCCGGGAGGGCGTGCCCCACGACGCCAAGGTCAGCCAGATGATCGCCCACGCCTTCACGTTTGACGTCATTGTCTGTCAGTCGGAATTTGAGGCGCTCGTCCTCGAGGCCAGCCAGATCAAGGCCCATACGCCGAAGTACAATATTTTGCTGAAAGACGATAAGGGCTACAGCTATGTCAAGGTTACGCGCGGGGCCTGGCCGCGCATCTCCGCCGCGCTGCAGAAGGATGACGACGACGCCGACTACATCGGCCCGTTCACCTCGTCGTTTGCCGTGCGGGAGATGGTGGAAACGGCGCAGGACTGCTTCCTGCTGCCGCGGTGCAATAAGAGCTTTCCGCAGGACTTCGGCAAGGGCCGCCCCTGCCTCAACGCCCACATCGGCAAGTGCATGGCCGTGTGCAGCGGCAAAATCACCTGTGCTGCTTACAACGACGCTGTGCAGGGCGCACTGCGGATGATCCGCTACGGCAAAAAGGACATCGTCAGGCAGCTGCGGGAGAAGATGGAGGCTGCGTCGGAGCGGCTTGACTTTGAGACCGCGGCGCTGCTGCGCGACCAGATCATGGCCATTGACCGCGTGGCAGCCGGGCAGAAGGTCGTCATGGAGAGCGACACCGAGATGGACGTCATCGCACTGGCGGGCACGACCCACGCGGTCTGCGCCGCCGTGCTGCGCTACCGCGACGGACGCCTGACCGACAAGCGGGAGTTCCTGTTCCGCGACACGACGGACATCGACGCCGTGCGGGAGGAATTTCTGCCGCAGTATTACCTCGACGGCGAGACAATCCCTAAAACGATTGCCGTGGACGCCCTGCCGCCTGACGCGGAGGCACTGAATGAAGCTCTGAACCAGGCACGCGGCACGAAGGTGGAGCTGTACGTGCCCCAGCGCGGCGACGTCGCGAAGCTCGTCACGATGGCCTATACAAACGCTGTAGAGCGTCTGGGCCGCGAGAGCGGGCGCTATACCCGCGAGGAAAAGCTGCTTGAGGAGGCTGCGCAGGTGCTGGGCCTGAAAAAGCCGCCCCGCGTGATTGAAAGCTACGATATTTCCAACTGGGGCGACGGGTCGAGCGTCTGCGGTATGGTCGTCTTTCAGGACGGCAAGCCCCACCGCGCGGGCTACCGCCGCTTTAAGATGAAAACCGTCGCGGGCACCGATGACTACGCCTCGCTGGCAGAGACGCTCTCCCGCCGCGCGGCGGAGTACGAGATGGCCCGCCGCGGCGAGAAGCCGGACGGCCCGCAGAACCAGTTTGCGACGCTGCCCGACCTGCTGCTCATCGACGGCGGCAGGGGACAGGTCGGCGCGGTCAGGCAGGCGCTGCGCGGCACAGCGCTGGAGCATGTGCCGACCTTCGGCATGGTCAAGGATGACCACCACCGCACCCGCGCCATTGTGGACGACGAGGGCGGCGAGATCGCCATCAACCGCCACCGCAATATCTTTACGTTTGTCACGAACATTCAGGACGAGACCCACCGCTACGCCAACGACTACCGCAAGCGCGCAATGAAGAAAAAGTCCTACGCCGCCACCCTGACCGCCATTCCCGGCGTCGGTGAAAAGACGAGCGCCGCGCTGCTGGCGCACTTCAAGACCGTCGCCGCCGTCAAGGCTGCCTCCATCTCCGATCTCGAGGAGGTCAAGGGCATCAGCCATGCCAAAGCGGAAATGCTGTACAACGCGCTGCGGAATGGTATATAATGAAAATGTAATCGCCGCGCTGTAGGGGCCGGGCATGCCCGGCCCTCAACTGTACGGAAAACGGCATTTCCGGTAAGGCCGCGGGCCGCACATGTGCGGCCCCTACAGCGCAACAACAATTCAAAATGGATGTATCCTTATGCTGATTCTAACCATCCTCCTCTCTCTCGCCCTCGCAGCCCTCTTTACACTCCTGCCCGTCCGTATCCATCACCGCCGCTCCGTCCGCGCGGACCTGTACGCCGGGGCGGGGGTGTCGGCGCTGGTCTGGCTGTGGGCGGTCTGCGTCTGGTCCAAGCCGGGGCTGTCCGGCGGCTTTGACGCCTTCCGGTTGGCTGCGATTTTAATCATGCAGGCAATCGCCTGTGGTGTGGTCTGCGGCTTCCGGCTGCGCGGCACACTGCCGCGAAAGCTCCGCACCCCGGCGGCTGTCGGACTGCTGCTGGCCGCCAGCCTTGGAATAGAATTATTCGTCTGCAACCTGAACTGGCTGGCGACCCACAGCTACACGCCGGTTGACCTGCGCCCGTATCTGGTCAATGACACAGACCCCGCTGCGCCGCTGACGCTGAACGATGAGCAGACAACGCTGGAATTTGCGGGCCTCGACTTTGCAATATACAACTTGCAGCTCGACGGCCTGACCTCGCTGGCCGACGGCGACACGCCGGAGCAGAAGAACGTTCTGCTGACCCTCAACGTTGCCGCCACCGATGAGGCCAGCTCAGTCTCCCGCCAGAGCTGGAACTGGGAGGCCGCCCCCGCGTCCGCCCGCAGCCAGACCCACAGCCTTGATCTCTCCGGCAAGACGTCCGCCCTGACGCTGACGGCGTCGGGCTATACTGGCGAGTACCGCAGCTACCCGCTCAATGCTCAGCTGACCACGGTTTACGCCAACGCCCGCCGCCCGCTGGATTTCTCCGTCCTGCGCTTTGCGGTCATCTTCGCACTGGCGCTGGCGGCGTTCGCTCTGCGCCCGGCCAGTGCCGCGTGGCAGGACGCCTACCTGCCACACGAAAAGCAATACCGCCCGGCAGTGCTGGCCGTGGGGCTGGCGCTCTGCGCGGCGGCGTTCCTGGCGCCCTTCGGGGACCGCTTCAACGCGGGCGTCGCCACGAGCTTTTATAACACCCCCGACTGGTCGGGTACGAGCCGCATCGACTTCACCATGCACATCAACGACTGGGCGTCCAACGCCGGTGCCCAGTACGGTGCGCTGGCGCACAGTCTGCTGAATGGCCGCCTTGACCTTGAAAAGGACCCGCCCGCCGCCATGGCTGAACTGGAAAACCCCTACGACACCGCCGCCCGGCAGGCCGCCGCGCCCGATGCCCTGTGGGATGTGGCCTACTATAACGGACGCTATTACGTCTATTTCGGCATCGTGCCCTGCCTTCTGTTCCAGCTTCCGTTTGAGGCGCTGACCGGAATCCGGGACCTGCCGCCCGCACTGCCGATGATTTTGCTTGCCTGGCTGTACATACTTGCCGTCTTTGGCTTTGTGAAGCAGGCTGCGCGCCGCTGGTTTCCGCAGGCAAGCGCCGCAGCCTACCTGCTCACCGCCGCGGGCGCGGCCTCGGGCACACAGATCTGCTATCTGCTCCACCGCCCGTCGGTGTATGAGTACGCGATCCTCTGCGGTGCTGCGTTCGTTTTGTGGGCACTGTGGCAGTGGCTGTGCGCCGCAAACACGCCGGTAAACCGCCGCAAAGCGCTGACTTTCCACCTCGCGTTCGGCTCTCTCTGCATGGCGCTGGTCGCGGGCTGCCGCCCCCAGATGGTGCTTTTTGCCGCGTTGGCCCTGCCCATCCTCTGGCCGCGCTATATCACGGAAAAGCGCCTGTGCACCCGCCGGGGCGCAGGGGAAGCCGCTGCGCTTATCCTGCCTGTTGTGCTTGTGGCCGTCGGCCTTATGTGGTACAACGCCGCGCGGTTCGGCTCGCCGTTTGACTTTGGTGCCAACTACAACCTGACCAGCAACGATATGACCCGCCGCGGCTTTGCCGTCGGGCGCATCGCCCCGGCAGCCGTGACCTTCCTCGCGGGCATTCCCGGTGTGCAGACGGTGTTCCCGTACCTGACTGCCACGCGGATGCAGACAAACTACATGGGCCTGACCATTACAGAGCTGTACTACGGCGGCGCGTTCGCCTGCCTGCCGCTGCTGTGGGGGCTGGCTGCGCTGCCGCTGGCCCGCCGCCGGTTGGGCAGCCGCCGCGACCTGCGCACCGTCATCCGGCTTGTGCTCGTCTGCACGGTAGCGCTGGCCGTCGTAGACTGCCAGATGGCCGGAATGCTCTACCGCTACCAGAGCGACTGGCTCGGCCCGCTGCTGCTGGCGGCGGCGCTGGCGTGGCTCTTTGCGGAAAGCGTTCTGCAGGCCCGCCCCATCCCCGCGCTGACCAAAGCGCTGCGCACGGCGCTGCCGCTGGCCGTGCTGGCGGGTGTCTGCTACAATTTCTGTGTTTACTTTGCGGCGGAGCCGCAGCTGATGGGGCAGAACCCTGCCCTGTATGAAAACGTGAGCCGCCTGGTCCAGTTCTGGCTGTGACGGCGCACCCCAAAAAAGGAAAAGGACGTATGGCTGACAAAAACATCTACACCGTCGTCGTGGCTGACGATGAGGACGAGCTGCGCGAGGCCGTCTGCACAATGATCCCCTGGGAGGCGCTCGGCTTCCATCTTGTGGGCAATGCCAGCAACGGCCTGGACGCGCTCGAGCTTGTCGAGCGGCTTGAGCCGGACCTGCTGCTGACCGACATCCGTATGCCGTTCATCTCGGGCATCGAGCTGGCGCGGCAGGTGCGCGAGATCCGCCCCGCGATGCACATTGCCTTTTTGAGCGGCTTCGACGATTTCGAGTATGCCAAGCAGGCCATCCAGTACAACATCATCAGCTACATGCTCAAGCCGCTGACGATGGACGGCCTGGCCGCCGAGCTGAAGGCCATCCACGAGAAGATCGACGCCCGCTATGCCGGGCTGCGCCGGGCGGACTCGGCCCATGCGGACCGCGCAGCGCTCATCATTCCGCTGGTACTGGCCCGTTATGAAAATGCCCCCGAGAATCTGGAGACGCGCCTGCGCCAGGCAGCGGCAGACTGCGGTCTGCTGCGCGGCACCGATGACCGCAGCACGCTGGTGGTGATGGCCGCCGCGCTGGACGGCCCGGTGGACTATGAGGCCGGGTTTACCCAGCTGGTGGAGCAGAGCGCCAACAAATATCTGCGGCATTTCGTGTTTTATTGCTGCGGGCGTGCCGTGGCTTTGCTGCTGGGCAACCCCTCTGACTTTGAAGAATACCTGCACATTCTGGCCGATGAGATCTGCCAGCTGGCGGACCGTGCTCTGGGACGCAGTGCCAGCGTCGGCGTCAGCCGTGAATTTGCCCGATTCAGCGACCTGAACGATGCCTACAAACAGGCAAGCGAGGCCCTGCGCGCGGCGGCAGACGGCGAGGGGGGCGTCAGCTTTACGGCGGACGCCCGCAAGACCGGCAGCCTGTGTGAGCGCGCGCTGGAGATCATTGAGCAGCACTACATGGACGAGGATCTGTCCCTTGCGTCGATCTCCGCCATGCTGGACGTCAGCCCCAACCATCTGAGCGCCTGTATCAAAAAATCGGAGGGGGAGACCTTCATCAACATTCTGGTGCGCCGCCGCATGGAGACCGCCCAGACCCTGCTGCTGACCACCGACCTGCAGATTCAGGAGATCGCCCGGCGCTGCGGCTACACCGACCAGCATTATTTCAGCTATTGCTTTAAAAAGTACAGCGGTACGTCGCCTGTGGCGCTGCGCCGCGCCCGCGCCGCGGGGGAGGCCCGGCCGTGAAGCGCCCGCCCCGCACCGTAGTCCTGGCGGCATCGCTGATCTCCGGCGTGGCCGTGGCGGCGCTGATCCTCTGCACCACGCTGTTTCTGCGCAGCTACCGCAGTGCTGTTGTGGAGGGCGCGCGCACGAACAGTGCCCAGGTCGTCAGCCAGGTCGCAGGCGCGGTGAATAACTACGTCAACACGATGGACAGCGTTGTCGGCATCGTGCTGGAGCAGCTTGACCGTGAACCTGCGATGCGGGACGCATTTCTGAATGCTTTTCTGACAGTCCGGCCCGAGGTCGCAGCCATCACGACTTACGACGAAAACGGCAGTCTGTTGGACTGCTGGGCCCAGGCGGGCCGCACGCCGAAGGCCGACATCCTGCGCAACCTCTCCTTTGACCTGGCCACGGCCCGGCGCCTTGGGCATGGCTACATCAGCACGCCGCATGTGGAGTCTATCTTTGAAAGCTACTACCCGTGGGTCGTCTCGGTCATCCGCGCAGTGCCGGAGGACGGCGGCAGCAGCCGTTGGCTTTCGGTAGATTTGAGCTTCAAGGAGCTGGCCGCAACGATCAACAACGTCAGCATCGGTCAGCACGGCTACTGCTACCTGATGGATGAGCGCGGCAACATGGTCTACCACCCGCAGCAGCAGCTTTTGTATGCCGGGTTAAAGAAGGAGGAGGCCGGACGTCTGGCCTGTCTCGGTGACGGCACCTACGTGGAGGACACGGTCATCTACAGCGTACAGCGTGTGCCGGGCAGTCCGTGGCGCGTCGTCGGCGTCAGCTACATTGACGAGACCGTCAATGAGAGCTTCCGGCAGATGGTGCGCATTACGGTCATCACGGCGGGGCTTGTTTTTCTGGCCGCGCTGGCGGCGGGCTGGGTGCTGTCCCGTCTGCTGTCCCGCCCGCTGCAGCAGCTCGAAACAGCCATGGAGCAGTTTGAGCAGGACGCCGACCACTTCGCCTTTCAGGCCGTGCGCGGCACGCGGGAGGTGCAGAACCTCTCGGACTCCTTCGGTCACATGGTAGGCCGCATCCAGCAGCTTATGACCACCGTCCGCGAGGAGGAAATTGTCCTGCGCAAGACAGAGCTCAAGGCGCTGCAGGCGCAGATCAACCCGCATTTTCTCTACAATACGCTGGATTCCATCGCCTGGATGTGTGAGCGCGGCAAAAATGCCGATGCCGTCCAGATGGTCCATGCACTGGCGCGGCTGTTCCGCATCAGCATCAGCCGCGGGCATGAGCTGATCCCAATCGAAAAGGAGCTGCAGCACGCCGAGGCGTATCTGCAAATTCAAAAATACCGCTACAAAAACCAGTTTACCTACCACTTTACGGTGGACGAGAGCTGCCTGCACTGCCTGTGCAACAAGATCACGCTGCAGCCCATCATCGAGAACGCCATTGTTCACGGGCTGGATCTGATGGTCGATTCCGGCCACATTGAAATCACCGTAAAGCCCGACGGGGATGATATTCTGCTCATCGTCGCGGACGACGGCATCGGCATGGAGCCGGAGCAGGTCGCGGCCCTCTTGCAGAATGAGCCGAGTGACCGCACCGGCATCGGCGTCAAGAATGTCAATGACCGTCTGCGCATCTACTTTGGCGCGGACTACGGTATCTCCATTGAAAGCGCCCCCTACGAGGGCACTACGGTGACGATCCGCACCCCGCGCGTGCCGGAGGACAGGGAGGGCGACTATGACAAAAACCATTAAACGTCTGCTGCCCGCGGCCCTGGCCGTGCTGCTGGCAGGCTGTGCCATGCAGCCCGTGGACAGCACAACGACCCGCTACAGGGTCGCGCTCATAGCCAAAAACAATCGGGATTCCGAGTTCTGGGACGCCGTCTTTACCGGGGCAGAGGCCGCCGCCACGGAATATAACCTGCAATTGACCATAACGGCCCCCGACGATGAGGAGGACTATGCGGCGCAGAACCAGCTGATTGCCGATGCCGTTGAGGACGGCGCACAGGCCATCGTTTTCTCCGCCATTGATTATGAGGCCAACGCCGCCGCCATTGATGCCGCCGCCGCGGCGGGCGTGACGGTCATCAGCGTGGATTCCGCGGTGAACTCTGACAACGTTGCGGCCTACATCGGCGCGGACAACTACGGCGCAGGCCGGATGGTGGCCCAGAGCGTACTGGACGGCATGGAAGGGGCGCTCTGCGTCGGGCTTATCAACTATGAGGTCAACGGTGCCAACGGGCGGGACCGGGAGCAGGGTGCGCGCGATGCTTTTGCGGAAAGCGGACGCGCCAAGATCACTGCCGCCGTGTCAACACACCCCAACGCCGCCAGTGCCCGCGCGGACACGCTGGCCATGCTGCGCACCCACCCGGAGATCAACGTGCTGATCGCCCTCAACGAGACGACTGCCGTCGGCGCGGCGCAGGCTGTCCAGCAGATGCAGCGCGCCGACGACCTCTGGCTCGCGGCGTTCGACTCGAACATCGAGACGATTGACGCCCTGCAGACCGGTACGGTGGACACGCTGATCGTGCAGAACACCTACGGCATGGGCTATTTCGGCGTCGAAAGCGCCTATAAGCTGCTGGCCGGGCAGGGGAGCAGCGTCGAAAAATCGAACATCACCGCCACCCGCACCATCACCCGGGAAAATATGTTTGCCATGGATAAGCAAAAGGCCCTGTTCCCGTTTGGATGACCCCCGAAGCCCGGCCCCTGCGAGCCTACCGCCAAAGCCCTTCTCCCACGCCGGAGAAGGGGCTTTTTTATTTTTCCATCACCCGCAAAAATCTTACAAAATGAAAACAACAAACACCCTTTTGTTACTTTTGCTGCGCATTCTGCACAAAAACAAACGCTTTCGACTGGCGAAACCGCCCTAAACGGTGAAAATTTCCACCCATAGTCGGTGAAATTTCACCTTGTTTTTTCATCCGTCCCCGAGTATTATAATAACTGTCAACAGGGTTCGCTCCTCTACAAGCGACCCGCCCGAAAATCTACTGCATATCTAAAAAAGAAGGAGAAACTCATTATGAAAAAGTTTGCTGCTCTGGCCCTTGCAGGTTGCATGGCCGTCTCTCTCGCCGCCTGCGGCGGTTCTGCCTCCACTTCCACCGCTGCTTCGGAGTCCACGGCTCCCGCAGAGTCCACCTCTGCTGCAGAGTCTGCTGCTGAGTCCGCAGCCGAGAGCGTTACCGAGGCCACTCAGGGCGGTAAGATCGGCGTCTGCATCTACAAGTTCGACGATGCCTTCATGACCACCTACCGTAATGCGCTGCAGGAGATCCTCGAGGGCAAGGGCTACGAGGTCACCATCGTCGACGGCAACAACGACCAGGCCAAGCAGAACGAGCAGATCAACACCTTCATCACCCAGGGCGTTGACGCACTGATCATCAACCCCGTTATGACCTCCGCTGCCGACCAGATCATCTCCACCGTCAAGGGTGCCGATGTTCCCACCGTTCTCATCAACCGTGAGCCCACCGCCGATCAGATGTCCGCTTATGACAAGCTGGTCTACGTCGGCTGCGACGCTGCTCAGTCCGGCACCTTCCAGGGCGAGCTGATCCTCGACACCGAGAACAAGGGCGACATCAACGGCGACGGCAAGGTTTCCTACATCATGATCCAGGGCGACCCCGAGAATATCGATGCTCAGCTGCGTACCGAGTACTCCGTCAAGGCTCTGACCGATGCCGGCGTTGAGGTTGAGCAGCTTGACCTGCAGCGCGGTGACTGGGACCGTAACAAGGGCCAGGAGATCTGCCAGAACGACCTTGCCAAGTACGGCGATCAGATCGAAGTTGTTTTCTGCAACAACGATGATATGGCTATCGGTGCTCTGCAGGCTATTCAGGCTGCCGGCCGTACCGTCAACAAGGACATCTACCTCGTCGGTGTTGACGCTCTGGACGCTGCCAAGAACGAAGTTGCCAACGGCAACATGACCGGCACTGTTCTGAACGACGCTAAGGGTCAGGCTACGCAGGCTGTTGCTTCCATGGAGGAGCTGCTGGGCGGCAAGACCTTCGAGGCTAACCACCAGAGCGTCTACGTTGACTACGTCAAGGTTACCCCTGACAACGTCAAGGACTTCCAGTAATTTGACAAAAGCCACAGCTTAAACCAGAACAATCGGGGTGCGTGTGCGCAGGCGCACGCACCCTTTTTTCCTGAAAAGGTTACAAAAGATTAAAGGGGGCCAGCGAATTGTCAGAGTACCGCTTGGAGATGTGTGATGTCGTCAAGACGTTCCCCGGCGTCAAGGCACTGAATCACGCACAGCTGAAATTGAAACCCGGCACCGTCCATGCGCTGATGGGAGAGAACGGCGCGGGCAAGTCTACCTTGATGAAGTGCATGTTTGGTATCTACCACATGGACGAAGGCAAGGTCATTTATGAGGGACAGGAGGTCCAGATCAAGGGACCTCTGGATGCACTGAACCGTGGCATTGCGATGGTGCACCAGGAACTGCAGCCCATCCCGGAACGCTCCATAGGCGAGAATATCTACGTTGGGCGCTATCCCACCAAGAAATACGGACCCGTCACCGTTATCGACCATGACAAAATGTATGAGGATGCGGCCAAGGTCCTGAAGGAAGTCCATCTGAATTATGATCCGCACGCAAAGCTCGGAACCTTGAGCGTTTCCCAGATGCAGCTGGTTGAGATCGCCAAGGCGGTCTCCGCAGACTGCAAGGTGCTGATCCTCGACGAGCCGACCTCCTCGCTGACGGCAGCTGAGGTCGAGGCACTGTTCACCATCGTGAACGAGCTGCGCGCCAAGGGCGTCTCCATCGTCTACATCAGCCACAAGATGGACGAAATTCTTCGCATCAGCGACGAAGTCACGATCATGCGTGACGGCCAGTACATCGGCACCTGGGAGGCCAAGGAACTGACCACCGATATGATCATCACCAAGATGGTCGGACGTGAGCTGTCGAACCTCTACCCGCCGCGCTCGAATACGCCCGGTGAGGTCGTGTTTGAGGTCAAGGACTTCACGTCCATCAACCCCAAGAGCTTCCGTCACGTCAACTTCAACGTCCGCAAGGGTGAGATCCTCGGCGTTGCGGGTCTGGTCGGTGCCCAGCGCACCGAGCTGATGGAGGGCCTGTTCGGTCTGCGCTGCCACACATCGGGCACCATCACCTATAAGGGCAAGGAACTGACCATCAATCAGCCGCAGGACGCCATCAAAAACGGCATCGCCATGCTGACCGAGGACCGCCGCGCCACCGGTATTCTGGGCGTGCTTTCCATTGCGGATAACGTCTCCATTGCATCGCTGAACAAGTATCTGATCGGCGGCATCATGCTGGACGACAACAAAATCGAAAAGCTCGTGCAGGATAATGTCGCCAAGCTGTCCATCAAGACGCCGTCCTCCAAAACGCAGATTCAATCGCTGTCCGGCGGTAACCAGCAGAAGGTGCTGATTGCCCGCTGGCTGGCCAACGACCCCGATGTTTTCATCATGGACGAGCCGACCCGTGGCATCGACGTCGGTGCAAAGTATGAAATTTACTGCATCATCGCCGAGATGGCCAAACAGGGCAAGAGCATCATCATGATCTCCTCCGAAATGAGCGAGCTGATCGGCATGTCTGACCGCATCATGGTCATGTGCGATGGCCGCTGCACCGGCTTTATCGACGGTGATAAGGCGAACCAGGAGAACATCATGACGCTGGCTACCCAGTTTGAATAAGGAGGAGATCCGAAAATGGAGAAAAAATTCGACTTTAAAAAATTCCTGTCCAATAACGCGATCATTATTCTGATCATTTTGCTGGCCCTCTTCGTCGGCTGCACGACCCAGAACTTCTTTACCGAGACAAACGGCAAAAACCTGCTGCTGAACGTCGCCCCGCGTTTCATCATCGCCTGCGGCGTTTCGGGATGCCTGATTACCAAGGGCACTGACCTGTCCGCCGGCCGCCAGGTCGGCCTGGCCGCCTGCTTCTCCGCCATGCTGCTGCAGAGCGTTGACTACTCTGCCCGCATGCTGCCCTGGCTGCCCGATATTCCGTGGCCCGTGGCCCTGCTGATCGTCATGGCGATCATGGCCTGCTTCGGTGCCATCAACGGCTGCATTATCGCATTCCTGAAGGTTCCTCCTTTCATCGCTACGCTGGGCATGCAGACCATCGTCTACGGCCTGTGCTCCGTCATCACCAACAACCAGCCCATGGGCGGTTACAAGCAGAGCTACCTGACCGTTGCCAGCGGCACGCTGGGCCCCATCCCGTTCCTGGCCATCTTTGCGCTGATCGTCGGTATCTACTTCTGGTTCCTGTACAATAAGACCCGTCACGGCAAGTACATGTACGCCATCGGCGGCAACGAGAACGCCGCTCAGGTTGCCGGTGTCAACGTCACCGCGTCCCTGATCCGCATCTACATCCTAGCCTCCTGCATGTATGCTCTCGGCGGCTTCCTCGTCGGCGCAAAGGCCGGCGGCGCTTCCACCAACACCGGCAACGGCTATGAGCTGGAAGCTATCGCAGCCTGCACCATCGGCGGCGTTTCCACCAACGGCGGCGTCGGCAAGGTCTCCGGCGTTCTGGTCGGCGTTCTGGTCTTTGAAGTCCTGAAGATTTGCCTGCAGTTCCTCGGCGTCGACCCCGCTTACACCTACATTGCACAGGGCCTTGTCATCGTCATCGCCGTTGCCCTTGACCTGCGCAAGTACCTGGCCAAGAAGTAATATGGAAGAAGAAAAAACCACCTCTGAAACGCAAAAGTCCGATTCCCGCCCGGATCACAGCCAACTGAACGCCTTTGAGAATTTCTATGAGAAGTTCCGCAAAGTGCCGCTGAAATACATTGATGTCTTTATCGGCGTCTGTGTTGCCGCACTGGTCATCGTTGTGCTGGTCGGCATCCTCAAGAGTAAGGGGATACTGTAAAAAAAGAAGCACCGTTCACGGAGAAAAATCTCTGTGAACGGTGTTTTTATTTGTGCTTTAGCAGAGCTGTAGGGGCCGCACATGTGCGGCCCGCAACCTTGCATTTACAGCGCGGCTTCCTTCTAGCCGAGAGGCGGATATGGAATTTGCCCCTATTATTTTTTGATCACCTTTTTCTTCTTCCTGACGCTGTACCCAAAGCTGCCCAGCTTTCTTCCCAGCGTCAGATAATCCCCGTGGCTGTAGACGATCAGCTTCGCCTTGTTCAGGCACAGCTTGCCGCTCTCGTCCAGCAGTCGCTCGTCCACATCCACGGCGACGCACTCGGCCAGAAACAAATCATGCGAACCAAGCGGAATGACCTGCGTGACCTTGCACTCCAGATTCACAGGGCTTTCCTCCACCAACACCGTGCCGACCTTGGCCGCAGGGACAGCGGTCAGGTGCATGGCAGCGAACTTGTCCACGTCGCGCCCGCTCTTGACACCGCACCAGTCGATGGCGCGGACAAGGCTCTCGGTGGGCAGGTTCACGACGAACTCGCCGCTTTCCTTAATTAGATGGTGGCTGTACCGCTCGGGCCGCACGCTGATGGACAGCATCGGCGGCTGGGTGCAGATCGTGCCGGTCCAGCCCACCGTGATAAGGTTCGGCTTTTCCGGAGCCCCGCAGCTGACCAGTACGGGCGGCTCCGGGTTCAGCAGGGTAGACCCCTTCCATACCTGTCGGCTCATTGCGCATCCTCCTTGATCTCGCCAAAGCTTGGCGTTGCATCGCTGATAATATACCGCGGGCGGTGCTTGGATTCCAGATAAATTTTGCCGATGTACTCCCCGATAACGCCCAGACAGATCAGCTGCACGCCCGACACAAAGCAGATGATGCTTGTCATCGACGCCCAACCGGACACGGTCAGGCCGAGCGCGGCCTCGATGACGGCCCACAGCACGCCGATAAAGCTGACCAGCGCCACAAACACGCCGAAGCCTGTGATGAATCGGATGGGTTTGATGGACAGGCTTGTTATGCCGTCAAACGCCAGCGCCAGCATTTTGGACAGGGGATAGTGGCTCTCGCCCGCCATGCGCTCGTGGCGCTCGTAGGTCACGCAGGTGGACTTGAAGCCGACCAGCGGCACCATGCCGCGCAGGAACAGGTTGACCTCCCTGAACCGGGCAAACTCCTCCAGCACGCGGGCGCTCATCAGGCGGTAGTCCGCGTGGTTAAAGACGACCTCCGCGCCCATGGCGTTGAGGATTTTATAGAAGCTCTCCGCGGTGAAGCGCTTAAAAAACGTGTCTGTCTCGCGCTTGCTGCGCACGCCGTACACGACGTCGCAGCCGTCGCGGTAGGCGTCCACCATGGCGTCCATCGCGTTGATGTCGTCCTGTCCGTCGCAGTCGATGGAAATCGTAATGTCGCAGCGGCTTTTGGCCTCCATCAGGCCCGCCAGCACGGCATTCTGGTGGCCGCGGTTGCGGCTCTGGCAGATGCCTGCATAGTGCGGGTCACGTGCAGCCAGTTCACAGATAATTTCCCATGTCCGGTCCTTCGAGCCGTCGTTCACAAACAGCACGCGGCTTTCCGGGCTGATCTTGCCCGCGGCGGTCAGGTCGGCGAGCTTCTGTAAAAACATCGGCGCTGTGATGGGCAGCACCTCCTGCTCATTGTAGCAGGGGATGACGATGTACAAAATCGGGTCGGTACGGTTGTTCATACAAATAACCTCAATATGTTAAAATTGCGGGCAGGCGGCGTGCAGCCGCTCGGGGTCGGGCAGCTTAAAGCTGCCCCGGAACAGTTCAATCAGCCCTTCCTCCTGCATCCGGCTCAACTCGCGGGAAAGCGCGCTGCGGTCACAGTTCAAAAACGCGGCCAGTTCAGTGCGGGTCATGGCGGTGGAAAACGTATCCGCGCCGCACCGCTCGCGCTGTTCCAGCAGCCACATGCAGATGCGCCCGCGCAGGCTCTTGCAGCAAATCAGCTCCAAACGGCGGTCCAGCGCAAAATATTTGTCGCTGATGGTCTCCAGCCAGTTCTGCAGCAGCTTCAGGTGTGCGCTGTGCAGCGCGGCGCAGGGGCGCAGCAGTGCCTCGCAGGGAAGATACAGTGCCAGACAGGCCTCGGCGGCGGAGACATTGACGGGGCTGCGACTGCGCCCGCCAGCCAGCACGTCGGCAAAGACGCCGCCCGGCCCCATACGGGCCATGACGACGGTAGAGCCGTCGGCCAGCGGCTTGCTTGCCGTGATAGCACCTTCCAGCACAAGGCCGACTTCGTGGGTCTCGTAGCCGGCCATCAGCAGCAGCTCGCCTTTGGCGTAGCGGCGCACCCGCGGCGCAAAGCAGGCCATCAGCGTGTCCAGCTCGGCGTCCGTCATGCCGCGCAAAAGGCTTGTGCGGCGCATCGTTTCGTAGTAGGGTGTGTAGTCCATACAGCTCCTTGCAAATGGTTGAAAAGGGTATCTGTTGCACGGGCAACAGACAATTCACATTTATTATAGTATAGTAGGGCCGCAAAAGCAACAAGGAGGATAAGATTTTTATGAAACTGAAACGTATTTTCGCCGCTGTAACGGCGTTTGCTTTGTGCGCCTCTCTGGCAGGCTGCGGCGCGGCTGCGACTGTGAGCGAGTCTGCCGCAGAATCTGCCGCTGAATCCGCCGTCGAGGCAACCCCCGCCGTCACCGAGGCCCCCGCTACTGAAGAAACCGCCGACGCATCCGAGGCCGCCCTGCGCGTCGCGGGCCTGAAGGGCCCCACGACGATGGGCCTCGTCAACCTGATGAGCGACGAGGTCGCCTCCAACTACAACTTCACGATGTACGGCGCTGCCGATGAAATCGTGCCGCTGCTGGTCAAGGGAGACTTGGACGCCGCCGCTGTGCCCGCCAACCTCGCTGCCACGCTCTACAACAAGACGAACGGTGCAGTGGAAGTTGCCTGCATCAACACGCTGGGCGTGCTCTACATCGTCGAGAACGGAGAAACCGTCAACTCTGTCGGGGATCTGAAGGGCCAGACCATCGTCACCACCGGCAAGGGCGCTACCCCCGAGTACGTTCTGCGCTACGTCCTGACCGAGAACGGCATTGACCCCGACAGCGACGTTACCATCGAGTATTGCAGCGAGGCCACCGAGGCCCTGAGCAAGGTCCAGGCGGGCGAAGCCACCATCGCCATGCTGCCTCAGCCCTTCGTCACCAGCGCCATGTCCCAGGTCGAGGGTCTGCGCGTTGCGCTTGACATGAACGAGGAATGGCAGAAGGTCGCCGGCTCCAAGCTGGTCACCGGCGTTCTGGTCGTCCGCAAGGATGCCGTTGAGAACGACCCTGAGGCTTTTGCCGCCTTCATGGATGGCTATGCCGCCAGCGTCGAGGCCGCAAACTCTGACCTCGAGGGCACCGCAGCCCTCTGCGAGCAGTACGGCGTTGTCGCCAAGGCTGCGCTGGCCCAGAAGGCCCTGCCGCAGTGCAACATTGTTTTTGAGACCGGCGACGAGATGAAGACCGACCTCGAGACCTACTTCAAGGTTCTGTACGCCGCCGACCCCGCCAGCGTGGGCGGCGCCCTGCCTGCCGACGACTTCTACTATGCAGGCTAAATCCCCCCGCAGAGGTCGATGCTCGCATCGATCCGCCGCTGCTGCGGGCGGATGCAAGCATCCGCCCCAGCAAACGCCGCTGTGGCAAAAGGCTGCCGCCATCCTTGTGTGGATTCTGATTTGGCAACTTGCCGCCATGGGGCTGGGACACGGCGGGCTGTTTCTGGCTACGCCCCTGCAGACACTGGGGGCGCTGGCACAGCTGGCACCCACAGCTGCATTCTGGCAGCGCATCGTGTTCAGTGCGCTGCGCATAATGGCGGGCTTCCTGCTGGCAGCAGCAGGGGGCCTGCTTCTTGGCGCGGCGGGCGCACGTTGGCACTGGGTACGGGTGTTCATGGACCCTGCCATGCAGCTGATCCGCGCCATGCCCGTTGCCAGCTTTGTCATTCTGGCGCTGCTCTGGGTGCGCAGTGCGAACCTGTCGGTCATCGTCAGCTTTACCCATGTGCTGCCCGTCGTCTATGCGGGCGTGCTGGGCGGCATTGCCGACACCGACCCGAAGCTGCTGGAAATGGCGAAGGTCTACCGCCTGCCGCTCACCGCGCGGCTGCGGTACATCTGGCTGCCCGGCATCTTCCCGTCCTTCTGCGAGAGCTGCATCGCCGCCATGGGCATGTGCTGGAAGAGCGGCGTCTCCGCCGAGGTCATCGGTCTGCCGGACCACAGCGTGGGCGACGCGCTCTACCGCGCGAAGATCACCCTGTCCACGCCGGATGTGTTCGCGTGGACGCTCGTCATCGTGCTGCTGTCGGCGGCGCTGTCCGCGGCAGCGGCGGCCCTGCTGCGCACGGCCAAGACACGTCTTTGCGGGGAGGTGCGCGTGTGAGCATTGTGATAACCGATCTCTGCAAAAGCTTCGGCAGTACGCCGGTTTTGCAGCGTTTTACCTGGACGGTGGACCGCCCCATGGTGCTGATGGGCCGCTCCGGCTGCGGCAAGACCACGCTGCTGCGCATCCTGCTGGGACTGGAGTCCGCGGACTCCGGCACAGTGACCGGCGTCGAAACGCCCGCCGCCGTCTTTCAGGAGGATCGCCTCTGCCCGCAGCTGACCGCTGCCGCCAACCTGACGCTGACCGGCCACGGCCTGACGCCGCAGAATGCCGAGCGTGAGCTGCGTGCCCTTGGCTTTACGGATGCCGAGCTGGCGCTGCCCGCGGCGCGGCTCTCCGGCGGGCAGAAGCGCCGTGCCGCTCTGCTGCGTGCGCTGCTCTGCCGCGATGCGAAAACGCTCTTGCTGGACGAGCCCTTCACCGGCATGGACGCTGAGCTTGTCGAGGACGCCGTCGCCGCCACAAAACGGCTGGCGGGGGAGCGCCCCACGATCCTCGTCACCCATGACCGTACCGCCGCCGATCTGCTCGGCTGGCCGGTGAGAGAAGTATAAAAGTACAAAAAAACGCACACGCGGAAATTTTCCGCGTGTGCGTTTTTTTGTTGAGATTGTAGGGGCGAACATTGTTCGCCCGCGGAGCATAGCGGCAACCGCCAAGGCTCAGGGTCGATGCAAGCATCGACCCCTACAGCGTAGGGGCGCATTCTATATGCGCCCGCAGGCTGCCGCTTACATCAATTCCTCCAATATCGCATTCTGCACGACCATCCCGGCGGGGGTCAGGCGGAACACCTCTCCGTCCCACACGGCGTACCCGTGCCCGACGCACTGCCGCATAAAGACGCGCTGTGCCGCCGTAAACCGTCCGCCGCGGCGTTCATACGCAGGGATGTTCAGTCCGCTGACCAGCCGTAGCTGCATCAACAGATAATCCTCCGACGTGCAGTCGCCCTCGCGCTGCTCGGCCACGGTACCCGCGATAAATCCCTGCACGTCGTCGGGCCAGAACCGCCGCACATTGCCCACACAGCTGTGGGCGGCAGGGCCGACGCCCCAATAATCGCTGCAGTTCCAGTACAAAAGATTGTGCCGCCCCTCGTGGCCCGGGCGGGCAAAGTTGCTGATCTCATACTGCCGGTAGCCTGCGGCCTCGAGCTGCTGCACGGCATACAGGTAAAAATCTGCCGCCGCGTCGCCGTCGGGCAGACCCGCGGGCGGATTGCGGTAAAACGCCGTGCCCGGCTCTACCTTTAATAAATAGGCCGAAATATGCGTGCAGCCGCCGTCCCGCAGCAGGGCCAGCGTGCGGTCGAATTCAGCGTTTGTGTATTCCGGCAGCGCCAGCATGATGTCACCGCAAATTTCAGGAAAGCCCGCCTCCCGCGCCCATGCCAGCGCCTGCGCGGCCCCGGCGGCGGTGTGGGTGCGGCCCAACCGGCGCAGCTGCGCGTCGTCGGCGCTCTGCACGCCAAAGCTGATGCGGGTCACGCCTGCTGCCCGGAAGCTCCGCAGCGTCTCCGGCGTGACAACATCGGGGTTGGCCTCCAGCGTGATCTCCGCGCCGGGCAGGGGATTGGCAGCCTCAATCAAAGCCGCCGCCTGCGCGGGCACCAACAGTGCCGGGGTGCCGCCGCCAAAGTACAGCGTGTCGGGGCGGCGGGTGTTTTTCGCCAGTTCCCGCAGCAGCGCGTCCACGTAGCTCTGCGGCACGCCGCGCGCACCGGGGGCTGAATAAAAATCGCAGTAGCGGCATTTTGCCTTGCAGTAGGGAATGTGCAGATAGATGCCGAACGGTGTTGCTTCAGACATGGTGTACCTTATGCTTCCGGGATGCCGTCCTTGAAGAAGCACAGCATCTGATTTTCAAAAAAGTTGACGCGCTCATGCACGTATTTGGGGTAGAGTTTCCACTGCTTCGGACAGGTCAGGCGGTTGTAAATCGCGGCCTGACCCTTGGGCGGGGCGTACTCGTCCATCAGACAGGTGCCCAGCAGCACCTCGGCACGGCAGAGCGGTGCGAAATTCGCTGCATCCAACTCGTCGTATCCGGGCAGACCAAGGCCGGCAAAATCTCCCGGCAGCGGATTCAGCGCCGCGCAGCGGGACACTGCAGGGCAGAGCGACGCTGCCAGCAGCGCCAGTCCGCCGCCGAAGCCTTCGCCAAACGTGTACACGCGGTCTGTATCCACCCACGGCTGCGCCAGCGCGGCCTTTGCCACGGCCAGCGCGTCGAGATAGCGCTGGCGGAACGCCGCCTGTGCGGGCTGCACCTTCCAATCCTCCCGGAACGGCTCGGCCTCCGGCGCGACAACGCCGAAGCCCAGCGCCAGAAACCGCGTTATATGGTGCCAGCCGCGCACGCCGCGGTTCAGGTCGTGGTACATCAGCAGCAGCGGATGCACTCCGTCTGCGGCGGGGCGGATGACCCGGGCCGTGACGCTGCGCCCGTCAAAGGTGACGGTCAGGCGCTCATACACGCCGCAGGGGTTGCCGAACGCGACGGGCGCACAGCTTACCGCGGGGTGCAGTGCTGCCACAGTCTCCTGCCAGCGCTGCGCAAAATCAGCGGGGGTCTGCGCCTGCCCGGTGTAGCTGCGCAAAAATGCCTTTTGCTCGGTGATGGTCATAGCACAGCCTCCTTGCTGGTGAAAAAGCCCAGCAGCATATCGTCAAATTCCGGGATCTCCTCATGCCCGTACCCGGGGAAGAGATACCGCTTCTTGGCGCAGTGCAGATTGTTGTACACGGCGCACTGGGTCTGCGGCGGGCAGATAACGTCATCCAATCCCGTGCCGAACAGCACCGGGCAGCGGACCATCGGCGCAAAGTTTTTGCTGTCAATGTAGCCCAGCTGGCGGAACCACCGGTCCTGCTGATGCTCGTCGGCGTCAAACCAGCGGGCGTAGTAGCGCAGACCCTCATAGGCGATCTCGTCCGCACCAAGGTCCCACACGAGCTTGAAATCGCTCAAAAACGGGTAGAGGATGGCCGCGCGGTCAATAAGCTCCGGGTTCAGCGCCGCACAGGCCAGACCCAGCCCGCCGCCCTGCGACCCGCCGTTGACAAAGACACGGCTCGTGTCGATGCCGTCCAGCTCCCGCACCAGGCGGCAGAGGATGCGGATGTTCTGGTGCAGCCGCACATAGTACACCCGCTCCGGCGGGCCGTCCAGCCCGGCAATGATATGCCCGGACACGGTGGTGCCCAAAAAGCCGCCGACATCCTCACTGTAGCCGGCCTGACCGGGGCAGTCCATGGCGATCAGCGCCATGCCCATGCCCGCGAACGACGCCTGCTCGGCAAAGCTGCGGGATGCGCCGGGGTAGCCGTGAAACTGCAGAACCAGCGGCATCGGCTCGCTCCGGCGCGGGCGTAAAAACTTTGCGTAAAGGCGTGCGCCCTCCATGCCGGTGAACCACAGGTCCAGAAACTCGCAGCTGTCCCAACTCGGGACCTCCTGCGCCTGGGTGACGGTGTAGTGCAGCGGCACCGCGTCAGCCTCGGCCATCCGCGCCTGCCAGAAGCTCTCAAAATCGTCGGGGCGCGGGGTGGCACCGTAGTAATCGCTCAGGGCCTCGATTTCGGCTGCTGTCATAAAAATCACATCCCTTTATATAAATGTAAACGGAAAGCATTATTTGCTATTATAGCACAGAAAGCACTGCCTGACTATAGTTTTAAAAAGAAGTAAATTTCACAATTTCTTGATGATTTACGGTGAAAAACACGCTATAATACTGCCTAGAGAAAGGGGATTGCAACTATGAATCGCAATTATTCTGATATTTCGTATGCGGAAAGCCCCTTTGGTACGCTTTCCGAGTTTATGTCCAAGACCTTCGGCTGGATGTTTGCCGGTCTGCTGGTCACGTTCCTGGTCGGCATCGGCGCAGTGACGACGGGGCTGATCTACCCGCTCATCACCTCGGGCCTGTTCATCCTGACCTCCATCGCGGAGCTGGTGCTGGTGTTCGTGCTGTCGGCCCGGGTGCAGACGCTGCAGCCGTCCACGGCCACGGGCATCTTCTTCGCCTACGCGGTGCTCAACGGCCTGAATCTGAGCTCTATCTTCCTCGTGTATGACTTCGGCAGCCTGATTTTGGCGTTCCTCGTCGGTGCGGTCTACTTCGGCGTTATGGCGGTGTACGGCAACGTCACCAACCGTGACCTGACCGGCTGGGGCCCCAAGCTCATGGGCGGTCTGGTTGCCCTGATCGTCTGCAGCCTGGTGGGCGGGCTGTTCAGCCTGTTCGGCTTTGGCTTCGGCATCATGGATCTTGTGCTCTGCGCCGTCGGTCTGCTGATCTTCATGGGCCTGACCGCCTATGACACCCAGATGCTGAAATACTACTACTCCTACTTCGGTGGCGACGCGGCCATGCTGCACAAGTCCTCCATCATCGGTGCGCTGAACCTCTACCTTGATTTCATCAACATCTTCCTGTATATCCTGCGTATGCTGGGCCGCAGAAGCAACGATTAAAAAATCCTAAAATAATTTCAAAAAAACGCTTGACATTTGAAAAACGGTTTGCTATAATAAATGGCGTCGTCAGGAGCGCACGAAACACAAACGCTTCGAATCGACGCCAGCTATGGGGGATTAGCTCAGCTGGGAGAGCGCTTGCATGGCATGCAAGAGGTCACCGGTTCGATCCCGGTATTCTCCACCACAAAGACCTGTCAGAGAAATCTGACAGGTCTTTTCTTTTAGTTTAAGCATGCGGAAAAATCAAAACCCGTCGATCAGCCGCTCGGCAATGGGGGAGATGAACAGCACAAAAAACAGTACGCCAAGCCCCGTGATAAGGCTGGCTGCGTCGCCGCCGATGTACCACCCCAGCGGGAAGGTGAGCAGCAGAAGCCCGGGCACGGCAAAGCAGTTCAGCAAAAACGCGGCAAACTCCCCGCGGCTGAACATCCACCAGACCTCAATGGGCTTGTAAGGGCTGCGCTCCGGCGGCGGATGGTGCCAGCGGCGGCGGTCCACGCCGACAAGGCGCAAATGCTGCGTGTACAGCTGGACAAGGCCGCACACAAAGACCCCGATGAAATAAATGCTGATCCAAATGACCATCCCGGCACCCCCGTCGCTCCCGTTGGAAACACTTCACAGTATCGTCTCTGCCTGTATCATAGCACGTTAAAAACACACCTGCAACGATAAATTTTCAAAAACCCCTTGCAATTTGCGCCGGGGTATGGTACTATACTAAAGCAATACACACGCATTGCGCTGTTTTTTTGTGCCTTTTTTGCGGTAACACGCCAAAAGGGTTAGAAAACAGAAACCCCGCAGTGCGGAGGGTACAAACTAAATTTTTTGGAGGAAACAAACAATGGCAGTCGTATCTATGAAACAGCTTCTCGAGGCCGGTGTCCACTTCGGCCACCAGACCCGCCGCTGGAACCCCAAGATGGCTAAGTACATCTTCACCGAGCGCAATGGTATCTACATCATTGACCTGCAGAAGACCGTGAAGAAGCTCGATGAGGCTTACAACTTCGTCCGCGACACCGCTGCACAGGGCGGCGAGATCCTGTTCGTCGGCACCAAGAAGCAGGCTCAGGAGTCCATCCGTGACGAGGCTACCCGCTGCGGCATGCACTATGTCAACGCTCGCTGGCTGGGCGGTATGATGACTAACTTCCGCACCATCCGTAAGCGCATCGACCGTATGGAGCAGCTCAAGACCATGCAGGAGGACGGCACGTTCGACCTGCTGCCCAAGAAGGAAGTCGTCAAGCTCGAGCTCGAGATGGCCAAGCTGGACAAGTACCTGGGCGGCGTCAAGAACATGAAGGCTCTGCCGAAGGCTATGTTCATCGTTGACCCCCACAAGGAGCGCATCGCTGTCTCCGAGGCCCGCAAGCTGAACATCCCCATTGTTGCTATCGTTGATACCAACTGCGATCCCGATGAGATCGACTACGTCATCCCCGGCAACGACGACGCTATCCGCGCTGTCAAGCTGATCTCCGGTGCCATGGCCAGCGCTGTGCTGGAGGGCAAGCAGGGCGTTCAGGACGCTCCCGCCGCCGAGACCAAAGAGGATTGATTTACTCCCTACAATTCAGAAAGGACATTGAGCACTATGGCTATTTCTGCAAAAGACGTTATGGAGCTGCGTAAGCAGACCGACTGCGGCATGATGGAGTGCAAGAAGGCACTGACTCAGGCTGACGGCGACTTCGAGAAGGCTATCGAGATCCTGCGCGAGCAGGGCCTGGCTGCTGCCAACAAGAAGGCTGGCCGCATCGCCGCCGAGGGCATGGTCTATGCCGTTTCTTTCGACAACTGCGCTGTTGTCGTTGAGGTCAACGCCGAGACCGACTTCGTCGCCAAGAACGACAAGTTTGTTGACTTCACCAAGAACCTGGCCAAGGTCGTTGCTGACGAGAACCCCGCCGATGTTGAGGCCCTGATGGCCTGCAAGATGGGCGACGGCACGGTTGACGATGCCCTGAAGGCTCTGATCCTCGTCATCAAGGAGAACATCAAGGTTCGCCGCTTTGCCCGCTATGAGGGCCACTGCGCTGCCTACGTCCATGGCGGCGGCACCCACGGCGTCATCGTCAAGTTCGAGACCTCTGACGACGTCGCTGCCAAGCCCGAGTTCGCTGCCTTCGGCAAGGACATCGCCATGCAGGTCGCTGCTGCTAACCCCAGCTACCTGAACGAGTCCGACGTGCCCGAGGACGTTCTGGCCAAGGAGAAGGAGATCGTTCTGGCTCAGATGGCCAACGATCCCAAGACTGCCAACAAGCCCGACGCTATCAAGGAGAAGATGGCCATCGGCAAGCTGGGCAAGTTCTACAAGGAAGCCTGCCTGGTCGACCAGGCCTTCATCAAGGACGGCGGCATGGACGTCAAGAAGTACGTTGCTGACACCGCGAAGGCTCTGGGCGGCGACATCAAGATCGCTGCCTTCACCCACTTCACCAAGGGCGAGGGCCTGGAGAAGCGCAACGAGGACTTCGCTGCTGAAGTTGCTGCTGCCATCAAGGGCTGATGTAACCACATAAGGCATTGACCGCCTGCGCACCGCGCAGGCGGTTTTTGGTTGGTGAGACGTATGAAAAATCTGAACAGACAGTCATGGCCCGCGCTGGCTGCGCAGAATGCTGCTTATCTGGCTTCTCTGGGCAAGTGATCTCTGCTTCTGAACATCTGAAATAAAAATTCCCGGGCCACTTTCACGGCCCGGGAATTTTTTGTGCCATACGTAAAATCAGAGAAAAGCTTACTGCTCACGGAACGTCAGCTGGTCGTCGGTCATCGTATCGACGATGGCCAGGCTGGCCAGCTTGTAGCCGGCAGCGCGCAGCTCGGCGCCGCCCGGCTGGAAGCCCTTCTCAATGCAGATGCCGATGCCGCCGACGGTCGCACCTGCCTGCGCGCAGACATCCAGCAGACCCTTCATGGCCTTGCCGTTGGCGAGGAAGTCGTCCAGAATCAGCACCTTGTCAGAGGGGGAGAGAAACTTCTTGGACAGCGTGATGTCATAATCACGGCCATAGGTGTAGGAATGGACGGTGGAGGTGTAGACCTCGCCGTCAATGTTCTTGCTCTTGGCCTTCTTGGCAAAGACGACAGGCACGTTGAAATGCCGCGCGGTCATGCAGGCGATGGCGATGCCGGATGCCTCGATGGTCAGAATCTTGTTGATGCCGTCGTCCTTGAAGATGCGGTAGAACTCCTCGCCGACCTTGTCCAGCAGGTCTACGTCCAACTGGTGGTTCAGAAAGCAGTCGACCTTCAGGACGTTGCCGGGACGAACCTGGCCTTCCTGCATAATACGTTCCTCCAAAAGTTTCATCTGCGATGATGCCCCTTTCACAAACTCAGTTTCATTCTATTATGACAAATTATGGCGGATTTTGCAAGCCCTTTACCCCAAAAAGTCTTACTAAAATGTCAATAGGTAAAGTTGATAATATTTTGTAACCAAAATTTGTGAAACTTCCCCATAAAGCGGTCAAAAAGCATAGAAAACGCTGTTGATTTGGTTTATTGCATTTTTGTAAACAAAAGCTTATAATTTAGTCAATGAAGCGGCACGGGGTTGTGCGAACCCGTTATGTGCCGTTGCTTTATTTCTAGGAGGGAACACTATTATGAAAAAACTCGTTAGCTCTGTGCTGGCGGCTTCCATGGTCCTGAGCCTGGCCGCCTGCGGATCTTCCGCATCCACCGATACGGCATCCTCCTCTGAGGCTGCCTCCACCTCCACCGCTGCTACCACCGAGGCAGCAGGTGAGGGCTCCGGCGCTTATACCGGCACCCCCATCAAGATCGGCGGCATTGGCCCTGTTACCGGCGGCGCCGCCATCTACGGTCAGGCCGTTAAGAACGCCGAGGAGCTGGCCGTCAAGGAGATCAACGCCGCCAATGGCAGCGATGTCTTTGAGTGGAAGTTCGAGGACGATGAGCATGACGCCGAAAAGAGCGTCAACGCCTACAACACCCTGAAGGACTGGGGCCTGCAGGTTCTGGCCGGTCCTGTCACCACCACCCCGTCCATTGCCGTTGCCGCCGAGACCGCCAATGACAACCTGTTTATGATGACGCCTTCCGCTTCTGCGCCCGCTGTCATCGAGAGCGGCGACAATGTGTTCCAGATCTGCTTTACCGACCCCAACCAGGGCGTTGCCTCCGCAGATTATATCGCAGAAAACAAGCTCGGCACCAAGGTCGGCATCATCTATGACTCCTCCGATGCCTATTCTTCCGGTATCTATGAGAAGTTCAAGGCCGAGGCTGTTGCGAAGAACCTCGAGATCGTTACCGCTGAGGCATTTACCGCTGACAACAAGTCTGACCTGTCCACGCAGGTTGCCAAGTGCCAGCAGGCCGGTGCTGATCTCGTATTCCTGCCCATCTACTATCAGGAGGCTTCTCAGATCCTGATTGCCGCCAACAAGAGCGGCTATGAGCCCACCTTCTTTGGCTGCGACGGTATGGACGGCATCCTGACCATTGAGGGCTTTGACACCTCTCTGGCCGAGGGTCTGATGCTCCTGACCCCGTTCGCTGCAGACGCCCAGGATGAAAAGACGCAGGCCTTTGTCTCCGCTTACAAGGAGGCCTACGGTGACACCCCGAACCAGTTCGCTGCCGATGCTTACGATGTCGTCTACGCCATCTATCAGGCTGCGGTTGCCGGCGGCATCAACGGCGACATGGATGCCTCTGACGTCTGCGATGCTCTCAAGGCTCAGTTCACCAGCATGACCTTTGACGGTCTGACCGGCGATGGCATGACCTGGGATGCCTCCGGTGCGGTTTCCAAGGCTCCTAAGGCTGTTGTCATCAAGGACGGCGCTTACGCTGCTATGTAATTCCGGTACGGCGCACGTAAACTGAATTTTCCGTTGCCAATGGGGGCTGCCGGACATAGGGTTCGGCAGCCCTTTTTGGTTTGGTAGAAGCAGGTCTCGACAAATACACTTGTTTTTTGCAGAAATACAGGATAACCCATTGTTTTGCCCGCAGATTTGTGCTACTATGGATTCATATTTTCCTGCTTACCTGCGGCATAACGATCAGCAGGGGAAAAGTTAGAGTGAGGTGTATTCCGCAATGCAATTTTTATCCTACCTGATCAACGGTATCAGTCTGGGCAGCGTTTACGCGCTGATCGCCCTGGGCTATACGATGGTCTACGGCATTGCCAAGATGTTGAACTTCGCCCACGGCGACGTTATCATGATTGGCAGCTATGTTGTGTTCTTTGCCTTTGGCTCTGCGGGTATGAACCCCGTGCTGGCCATTGTCCTTTCGATGGTCGTCTGCACCGTTCTGGGCGTTACGATCGAGCGCGTCGCCTACCGCCCGCTGCGTGAGGCCCCGTCTCTGGCCGTCCTGATTACGGCCATCGGCGTCAGCTACCTTTTGCAGCAGGTGGCCCAGCTGGCTTGGACGTCCAACCCCAAGAGCTTTACCTCTGTTGTCTCCGGGCTCAAGCCCATCAGTCTGTTCGGCGGGCAGCTGACCATCTCGGCAGAGACCGTCGTGACCATCATTGCCTGCATTGTCATCATGGTCGTGCTGATCTGGTTCGTCAATAACACCCCCGCGGGCCACGCCATGCTGGCTGTGTCGGAGGACCGCGGCGCTGCCCAGCTGATGGGCGTCAACGTCAACGCGACGATCTCGCTGACCTTTGCCATCGGCTCTGCGCTGGCCGCTGTGGCCGGTGCGCTGCTCTGCTCGTCCTATCCGACCCTGCAGCCCACCACCGGCGCTATGCCCGGCATCAAGGCGTTCGTGGCCGCGGTCTTTGGCGGCATCGGCTCTATCCCGGGTGCGTTCCTCGGCGGTATCCTGCTGGGCATCATCGAGAACCTGAGCAAGGCCTACATTTCGACCCAGCTGTCTGACGCTATCGTATTTCTTGTCCTGGTCGTGGTGCTCATTGTCAAGCCCACCGGCCTGCTGGGCAAGAAGGTCAACGTGAAGGTTTGAGGTGGCTGCTATGTTGAAAAATATGAAAAAGTCCACCAAAAGCAACGTCATTACGCTGGGCATTGTCGTCGGCTTCTATGTTCTGATTCAAATTCTGAGTGCAGCCGGTGCGCTGACAAACTCCTTCTCCGGCCAGCTCGTGCCCATCTGCGCCTATGTCATTATGGCGGTCTCGCTGAACCTGACCGTCGGTATGCTGGGTGAGCTGAGCCTCGGCCACGCCGGCTTCATGAGCGTCGGCGCGTTCTCCGGCACGCTCGTCTATGTCGTCATGTCCGAAAACGCCCCGCAGCCCCTTGCACTGCTGCTGGCCTTCGTGGTCGGCGGCGCGGTGGCAGGTCTGTTCGGCGTGCTCGTCGGCATCCCCGTTCTGCGACTGTCCGGCGACTACCTGGCCATCGTCACGCTGGCTTTTGGCGAGATCGTCAAGAACGTTATGAACGCCTGTTATCTGGGCGTGGATTCCCACGGTCTGCACTTCTCCCTGAAGGATTCCGCCTCCCTGAACCTGGAGACAGACGGCAAGGTGCTGATCAACGGCGCTATGGGCATCACCGGCATCAAGAAGGCGTCCACCTTCACCATCGGCATCGTGCTGGTCATTATTACGCTGCTGGTCATTCTGAACCTTGTCAACTCCCGCGCGGGCCGCGCCATCAAGGCCATCCGCGATAACGAGATCGCCGCGCGCTCCGTCGGCATCCCCATCACGAAGTACAAGCTCATGGCGTTTGTGACCTCCGCCGTCTTTGCGGGCGTTGCAGGCGTGCTCTACGCGCTGAACTACTCCTCGCTGGTCGCGAAGAAGTTCGACTACAACACCTCAATTTTAATTCTGGTGTTTGTTGTTCTGGGCGGCATCGGCAACCTGCGCGGCTCGGTCATCGCCGCCGCCGTGCTGACCGTTCTGCCTGAACTGCTGCGCAGCATGAACGACTACCGTATGCTGATCTACGCGATCGTGCTGATCGTGGTCATGATTTTCAACCAGAGCCCCGAAATGATTGCCCTGCGCAAGCGCCTGACCGCGCGCTTCCGCAAGGAGGATGCCGAGGGCAAGGGTGCCAAAGATAAAGAGAAAAAGGGGGTGGCGTAAATGGCACTGCTGGAGGTCAGTAACCTGGGTATTGCGTTCGGCGGCCTGCAGGCCGTTGCGCAGCTCGATCTTTCCATTGAAAAGGGTCATCTGTACGGCTTAATCGGCCCCAACGGCGCGGGCAAGACGACGGTCTTTAACATGCTGACCGGCGTCTATAAGCCCACCGAGGGCAACATCATTCTGGACGGCAAGGACATTACCGGCCAGAACCCCGAGCTTATCAGCAAGTCCGGTATTGCACGTACCTTCCAGAATATCCGCCTGTTCAATGATATGACGGTGCTGGATAACGTCAAGGTCGGTCTGCACAACCAGATCAGGTACAATATGTGGACCGGCATCCTGCGTCTGCCTGCTTACAAAGAAAAAGAGCACGAGATGAACCGCGAGGCCATGAAGCTGCTCAAAATCTTTGACCTGGACAAGGAGGCCGACTACAAGGCCAGCCAGCTGCCCTACGGCAAGCAGCGCAAGCTGGAAATTGCCCGCGCACTGGCCACGAACCCGAAGCTGCTGCTGCTGGACGAGCCCGCCGCCGGTATGAACCCCAACGAGACCGAGGAGTTGATGCACACCATCCACAGCGTGCGCGACCAGTTCGGCGTCGCCATCCTGCTCATCGAGCACGATATGAACTTTGTCATGGGCATCTGCGAGGAGATCACCGTGCTGGACTATGGCCGTGTGATTGCCCGCGGCGACGGCAAAGCCATCCGCAACAACCCGAAGGTCATTGCGGCATATCTGGGAGGTGACTGACGATGGGCGAGATGCTTTCTGTCAAAAATATCAATGTTTACTATGGCTCGATCCACGCCATCAAGGACGTTTCGTTCCATGTCAATGAGGGCGAGATCGTCACCCTGATCGGTGCGAACGGCGCGGGCAAGACCACGACGATGCACGCGATCTCCGGTCTGCTGAAGCTGCAGAGCGGCGAGATCGACTACTGCGGCCAGACCATCAGCAAGATGGAGGCGCACAAGATCATCCGCCTGGGCCTGGCGCAGGTGCCGGAGGGCCGCCGCGTGTTCAGCGGCCTGACCGTGCAGCAGAACCTGCAGATGGGCGCGTACACACGCCGCGACGGCAAGGAGGCCATCCAGAATGACTTCGACATGGTCTTTGACCTGCTGCCGCGTCTGAAGGAGCGCCGCAACCAGCCCGCCGGTACGCTCTCCGGCGGCGAGCAGCAGATGCTGGCCATGGGCCGTGCACTGATGTGCAAGCCCAAAATGCTGCTGCTGGACGAGCCGTCCATGGGCCTGTCCCCGCTGCTGGTCAAGGAAATCTTCAAGATCATCCGCCAGGTCAACCGCAACGGCGTGACCGTGCTGCTGGTGGAGCAGAACGCAAAGATGGCCTTGGAGATCGCCAACCGCGCTTATGTTCTGGAGACCGGCACGATCAAGATGGAGGGCGAGGCCACTGAGCTCGCCAACAACATCGAGGTCCGCAAAGCATATCTGGGCTGCGAATAAATGCATATTAAAAAATCCTGTGTCCGCAAAAGGGCACAGGATTTTTTGCTATAGAGCCTCCCTTGTAGGTGCGAGCATTGCTCGCCCGCAGGGGAGCCGCACACACACGTAGGGGCGGATTCTATATCCGCCCGGGCACATTGCGGCAGGAACTCAGTATTCCTTCCGCTTATAAATCCCCACGCATACCTTATAGCTTACAAAATACACCGCCAGCAGCCCCACAAACGCTGCAACCAGCCCCGCCAGCAACACTTCGTCGGAGGCATTGAACAGCTGCATCAAATCGGGCGAGACGGAAGCGACCAGCCCAATACAACCGCCGAGCACACCGATGATCAGAAACAACCAGCTGCGGGCCTTGACACTGTTGAAGCGATAGGACAGCGGCAGCAAAAGCGCGACCAACAGCAGCGCCATGCTGCCGCAGGCCAGCAGGGCTGCCAAACACTCGAGGGGCGGTACTTTATACGCGGTGTGCCAAAACAGCAGGGGCGGCAGCACATTGTTCAGCGCCACGATCAACACCGTACACACTGTGCCCAGCGCCAGCCCGCACAGCCCAAACAGGTATTTGCTGCCCACAAGCTGCGCGGGTGTTACGGGCAGCGTGCGGGCGTAGATGTCCCAATGGGAGTTCTCGTCAAACGAAATCGTGGAGGTGATCAGAATGGAAAATACAACGAGCAATGCATAGGCCATCCCGGTCTGCCCGGTCAGAATGCTGATGCCGCCGTAGAGGAACGCGATAAAAAATACAGTCTGTTTGTAGGAATTTGTCAGGGTGGCCCATTCTTTATACAAAAGCCCTTTCATTGTGCATCCCTCCCGCTGTAAAATCGCATAATATCATCGAGCCTTGCCGCGTCGCAGACGGCCTCCGGCAAAAGCTCCTGCACGGTGCGCCGTTCCCTGACCAGACTTTCACACCCATAGGCCCCGCGCCTGGTGAACACCACCAACCCGGCGGGCAGGGAAGTCAGTACATCCTCGCCGCAGTGCAGCACGCCGTATTCCTGCAAAAGGTCATCCTTGTTCTCCTGAAACAGCAGCTGCCCGTTGTGCAGGTACGCGATGGAATCCGCAATCTGCTCAAGGTCCGCCGTGATGTGGCTGCTCATGACAATGCTGTGCCGCTCGTCCTGGATGAACTCCAAAAACAGGTCCAGCAGCTCACCGCGCACCACCGGGTCAAGACCGGCGGTGGCTTCGTCCAGCACCAGCAGCTCGGGGTCATGGGCCAGCGCCGCAGCCAGGCTCAGTTTTAACCGCATGCCGCGGCTGTACTCTTTGAGCTTTTTGCCTGCGTCAAGACCAAAGCGGCGCAGATAGGCGGAAAAGCTGTCCGCATTCCACCGCGCACCGTACATTCCGGCCAGACTGCGCGCGACCTGCGCGGCGGTGAAGCTCCCGTAGAAAAAGGCATCCTCAAACACAACGCCAATCTTAGCGCGAGTGGCGGCATCGGCAGGGGAGCCGCCCAGCAGGTCAACCGTGCCGTCATCCGCCCGGTTGACGCCGCAGAGGATTTTCAAAAGCGTCGTCTTGCCTGCGCCGTTCTCGCCAATCAGCCCGACGATGCTGCCCGCGGGCACGGTCATATCAACCGGCCCAAGGGTAAAGTCTTTGTACTGCTTCGTGATGCCGCGTAAAGCGGCGGTGCTTGCTGCCATAGGTCAGCCCTCCCACAAAAGGCGCAGCGTCTCTGCAACCTCGTCATAGCCGATGCCACCCAGCCGCGCGGCGTCCACCGCACCCTGCAGGCAGTCCTCGACCTTTTTTAAATGCTCCTCGCGCAGCAGGGCGGGGTTCTGCTCGGCGACAAAGCTGCCCCGGCCCTGCTGGGTCAGGATAAAGCCGTCGCGCTCCAGATCCTCATACGCGCGCTTCGTTGTGATGACGCTGATGCGCAGCTCCCTGGCCAAAAGCCGGATGCTGGGCAGTGCGTCGCCGGGGCGCAGCGCGCCGGACAGGATCTGCTGCTTGATCTGCCGCGTGATCTGCGCGTAGATCGGCTCCTGCCCGGAGTTGGAAAGATAAATCTGCATTGTCAGAAGCTCCTTGTAGTCGAACTGTACATATCCGATATTTACAGTATATACACACTATACACGGTTGTCAAGGGGAATGGCACAAAAAAATCCCCGTGCTCATGGAGAGCACAGGGAAAAAGGCTTACATCAGCCCTGCCGGGGGGCGGTCATCCTCGCTGCCGGGCTGGGTAAGGGCGTTCAGCAGCTTCGGGAAAATATCACTGCCGTGCGCAATAAAGTTGTTCTTGATCATCTCAGCGGTCAGCTTATCCGGCATGGCCAGTTCCATGCGGAACACATCGCTGCCCATGTCGGCAATCGAGCAGACCACGCTGAACTGGCCGTCCTTCTCCTGCACAACGGCGCGGTTCGACGCGGCGCGGTGCCGCCAGCTGCGGATCTGCATGACGGCGCGGATCGCGCTCTCCCGCACGGTGCGGGGCAGGTCGTAGGCCAGCGTGTCCGCCACGGTGGTGCCGCGGCGTGTAATGGTATACCGCCCGTCCTCGTCCACGGTGACAAGCTGCTGCTTTTCGACCTCGGCCAGGGCGTCGGCAAACTCAAAATAATTGACAAGCTGTTCCTGCAAAAGCGCACCCTGCATCGTTTCGCGCTTTACGGGGCCTGCCACTTTGACAAGGTAGCAGAGCAACATACGGATCTGCGTATCGTCTGTAAGGCCGCCCGGGCGCACCCCGGCGGTGAATGCCTCTGCCATCGTAACCACTTCCTCGACAAAATTTCATCTATCTCATATTATACACGCCGCGGCGGGCCGTGGCAAGATGGCAAAATCCAAAAGTGACAAAAATCGGACGCCAAAATCAAAATACCGTTTCGATCTGCTTGCGGCTCTGCGGTGTGGAGTAGGTCCACCGCTTGAGCCGCCCGCGGGTCACGAAATAGTGCGGCTCAAACCGCAGGGGCTGGCCCAAATTCTTGTTGACCACGACCAGCTTGATCTTCATTTTATCGGGCAGGATGTTCTTGATGTACACGCTCACGGCCTGCCCGGGGCGCAGTGTGGAGTCCGCCTCCGCCAGCCCCGCCAGGTTCGGTGCGATCTCAATAAAGACGCCGTATTCCTCGACGCTGCGCACAATTCCGACGACGGTCTCCCCGGCGGCAAAGCAGGCTGCGTTCTCGCTCCAGGTGCCCAGCAGCTCGCGCAGCGTCAGCACAATGCGTCCCTGCACGTCGCGGTTCTTGATGGCACACAAAAGCTGCTGGCCGACCTGCACCCGGTCCGCGGGCGAGGCAATGCGGCTGACCGACAGGCAGTCGATGGGCAGCAGCGCCGCAATGCCGCAGCCGATGTCGCAGAACGCGCCGAAATTCTCAATGTGGGTCACGGTGCAGGGGATGACGCTGCCGGCCTCCAGCGTGTCAAGGTACTGTGCCCGGCAGCGGCGCTGTGCCTCGGCGCGGGAGAGCAGGTAGTATTCCTCGCCGTTATCGTCAAACTCGGTGCCCATGATGACAAAGCAGGTCGGGCGGCCCACCCGGGTCAGCACGGCAATGTCCTTGACGGTCTCGCCGGGCGCGGCGTCCACACAGTCCGCAAACGGCATGATGCCGCGCAGCCCGCCCAGCTCAAACCGCAGGCGGTGCCCGGTGTCGTAGGCCAGGGCTGTGCTTTGCAGCACCTCGCCGCTGGCCATGCAGCGGCTCAGCTCCTCGCGGCTCAGGTGGTTCGCATTGCGGCAAAGGCCTTCGGCTCGATATTCCAACATTTTCGGTTCCTCATTTCTTATAAGATTTGTGGTGGGTTTGCGATTACTTACTAAACTTTTATGCGGGAGATTTGCAAAACAACACAGGCTGTACTATAATAAGAATGATATTTTTGAAAGAAAGGCGGTGTGCCGTATGGACGTACAGGTCGGGGACGTCATCCAGACCAAGAAGCCGCACCCCTGCGGTGCGAACCGTTTCGATGTACTGCGCGTAGGCATGGATTTCAAGATCAAATGCCAGGGCTGCGGGCATGAGATCATGCTGCCGCGTGCCAAGATCGAGCGCAACATCAAAAAAGTTCTGCGCGCGGGGGAGCAGTAGCGGGGTTTTGCATAAGTACGCGGGTTGCCCATTGTAGGGGCGAGCATTGCTCGCCCGCGGAACGCAACGGCAGCCGCAAAGCGCCCGGGTCGTCGGGGACGCCGACCCCTACAGCCAAAGGAGAACCTATGCAGAACTTTACCGAACTCTACGAGGTCGAGCGCCGCTATGAGGAGCTGGCCCACAGAATGTCCACGCCCGATGCGGCGGCCAACGCCGACGAGTACGCGCGGATGATGCGTGATTACAAAGAGCTTACCCCCCTGATCGAAGAATACCGCCGTTACACCGACCTGCAGCAGCAGGAAGCGGACGCAAAGGAAATGCTGGCCGCAGAGTCGGACCCGGCGTTTGCTGCTATGGTACAGCAGGAGCTGTGCGAAATTGGCCGGAATCTGGCACAGAGCGAAGAGAATCTGCGTCTGCTGCTCATCCCGAAGGATGCCGATGACGAAAAAAGCGTCATTCTGGAGATTCGCGCCGGTGCCGGCGGCGAGGAAGCCGCGCTGTTTGCCCACAGCCTGTGGCGCATGTACACAATGTACGCCGCCAGGCGCGGATGGCAGTGCGAGACAATCAGCGAAAACCCGACGGAGCTCGGCGGCGTGAAGGAGATCGTCTTTTCCGTCGAGGGGGCGGACGTCTACAGCCGCCTGAAATTCGAGAGCGGCGTCCACCGCGTCCAGCGCGTGCCCGAGACAGAGACGCAGGGCCGCATCCACACCTCCACCGTCACCGTAGCCGTTATGCCCGAGGCCGAGGAGGTCGAGCTGGAAATCAACCCAAAAGACCTGCGCATTGACACATTCCGCTCGTCGGGCGCGGGCGGCCAGCACATCAACAAGACGTCGTCCGCCATCCGCGTGACCCATCTGCCCACCGGTATGGTCGTGGAATGCCAGGACCAGCGCAGCCAGCGGGAGAACAAGGACCGTGCCTTAAAGGTCCTGCGCAGCCGTCTTTTGCAGCAGAAGCAGGACGCCTACGACGAGGAATACAACGCCCGCCGCCAGAGCCAGGTCGGCAGCGGTGACCGCAGCGAAAAGATACGCACCTACAACTTCCCGCAGGACCGCGTGACCGATCACCGCATCGGCCTGACGCTGCGTAATTTGCAGGGTGTGCTGGACGGCGACCTGGACCGCGTGGTCGAGCCGCTGATTTTGGCAGACCGGGAAGAAAAACTGAAGCAAAGCAGTACAGAAGAAGGAAAATGAAGCTATGAAAACACAGGTTTTGCCCATCACGCCGGAGAGCGTGGCACTGGCCGCCCGGCTTTTGCAGCAGGGTGAGCTCGTCGCCCTGCCGACGGAGACGGTCTACGGCATTGCCGCCGACGCCCGCAACGGCGAGGCCGTCAAGAAAATTTTTGAAGCGAAGGGCCGCCCGCAGGATAACCCGCTCATTGTGCATATCTGCGGCATGGAGATGCTGAACGGCATCGTCTCCGAGGTGCCCGAGCGCGCCAAAAAGCTGGCTGCCGCCTTCTGGCCCGGCCCGCTGACGATGGTCATGCCCCGCGGCCCCGAGGTCAGCGACGTGACCTGCGCGGGCCTTGACACCGTCGGCGTGCGGATGCCGTCCCACCCGGTAGTGCAGCAGGTCATCAAGGCCAGCGGCGTCGCGTTTGCCGCGCCGTCGGCAAACCTTTCCGGCAAGCCCAGCCCGACGAATGCGCCTGACACGCTGGCCGATATGGATGGCCGTCTGCCGCTGATTCTCGACGGCGGCGAGTCCAATGTCGGTGTCGAGTCCACCGTCGTCGCCGTGACGGGGGAGCACCCGATGCTCCTGCGCCCCGGCTACGTCACGAAGGAGCAGATGGAGGCCGTTTTGGGCGAGGAGGTCCTCGTCAGCCCGGCCATCCTTGAAAAGCTCAAGGACGGCGAGGTCGCGCGCTCGCCCGGTATGAAGTACAAGCACTACGCCCCCAAGGCGCAGGTTACGATCCTGCGCGGCGATTTTGCTAAATACAAAGAATTTATCAAGCGGCATACCGAACCCGGCGTCTGGGCGCTCTGCTTTGACGGGGAGGGCGCACAGCTGGGCGTGCCGTTCATCGAGTACGGCAAAAACCATGACGGCGTGACCCAGGCACACCACCTGTTCACAGCGCTGCGCGATTTGGACAAGCACGGTGCACAGGTCGTCTACGCCCGCTGCCCCGAGCAGGACGGCGTCTCGATGGCGGTCTACAACCGACTCATCCGCGCCGCGGCGTTCCGGGTGGTCGAGCTATGAAGGTAGTCGGCATCACAGGCCGCAGCGGCTGCGGCAAGTCCAGTGCGACAAATTTCTTGCGGGAAAAGGGCTATCCTTGTATTGATGCAGATTTAGTTGCGCGGGAGGTGCTGCTGCCCGGTTCGCCCTGCATTGCACAGCTGCAACAGGTGTTCGGCGCGGATATTGCCGACGAAAACGGCACGGTGCGCCGCCGCCTGCTGGCAGACCGCGCGTTTGCCACGCCGGAGGGCACGGCGGCCCTGACAGACATCACCCAGCCGGAGATCCTGCGCCGCATCGACGCCGCATTGGACGAGGCCCGGCGGGGCGGGGCAAACCTTGCCTTTGTGGACGGTGCGGTCATTGTCGGCACGCCGTTTGAGGCGCGCTGCGACGCACTGATCCTGGTCACGGCCCCCTATGAGACGAGTGTGGCCCGCATCTGTGCCCGCGACGGCATCGCGCCCGAGATGGCCCGCCGCCGTCTGGATGCGCAGACCCCGCTGGAAACGCTGCGCGCTGCCGCCACGGCAGAGCTGGTCAACGACAGCACGCCGGATGCCCTGCGTGAAAAGCTGCGATCCGTTTTGAATGGATTGGAGAAGGAGGGAACATGCCAAAAGCCAAAAAGCGAAAAAGAAGCATTTTAGCACCGATCCTGGCGCTGCTGCTGGTGCTGGCCCTGGCGGGAACGCTGCTGTTCAGCACCTTCCGCGATAAGATCGAACACTGGGAATACCCGCAGCGCTTCACAGAGTACGTTGAGTATTACGCCGGGAAATACGGCATAGACCCGATGATTTTATACGCCTTCATCCGCACCGAGAGCAATTTTGATCCGAACGCAGATTCCGACGCCGGGGCCAGGGGACTCATGCAGATCACCGAGGTTACGTTCGACTGGATCAAGATGAAAATCGCCCCGAAGGAGAGCCTGACGTTCGACGACCTCTACGACCCCGAGACGAATATCCGGTTCGGCAGCTACTTTGTCAGCTACTGCCTGGACCGCTACAGCGGCCATCTGGCCACCGCCGCCGCGGCCTACCACAGCGGCGTGGGCACCGTGGACGGTCTGCTCGGGCAGGAGGCGTACTCAACGGACGGCGTTACGCTGGACCATTACCCTTACCCGCAGATGCGGCTCTACGTAAAAAAAATCACCGAGAGCTATCAGCACTACTCGGAGATTTATAAATAATTTTTAGAAAGGATTCTCGAAATGAAAACCACCGAGGAACTGAAAAATCTGCTCTATAAAAATGAAACGGTAGCCGACGCGGCCCCCGATGCCATTGCCGCCGCGCAGGACTTCTGCGAGGGCTACAAGACCTTCCTGGACAACGCCAAGACCGAGCGCGAGGCCACGGCCTACAGCGAAAAGCTGCTGACCGCCGCCGGCTATCAGAAGTTTGTGCCCGGCACGAGCTACGCCCCCGGCACCAAGGTCTACACCATCAACCGCGAAAAGTGTGTGCTGGCCGCGACCATCGGCACGAAGAACCTCGAGGAGGGCTTCCACCTGAACATTGCCCACATCGACTCCCCACGCCTCGACCTGCGCCCCGTGCCCGTGTTTGAAAAGACCGACATCGGCTACCTGCGCACCCACTACTACGGCGGCGTGCGCAAGTACCAGTGGCCCACCATCCCGCTTGCCTTGCACGGTGTCATCTACCGCGCCGACGGCACCAAGGTCAACGTCTGCATCGGTGAGAAGGACGACGACCCCGTGTTCTGCATCACCGACCTGCTGCCGCATTTGGGTGCCAAGCAGAGCGCCAAGACGCTGGCCGAGGGCATTACCGCCGAGGACCTCAACGTCATCATTGCGTCCCTGCCCATCGAGGATAAGGACGCCGAGCAGCGCGTAAAGCTCAACGTACTGGGCATGCTGAACGAGACCTACGGCATCACCGAGCGCGACTTCACCCGCGCCGAGATCGAGGTCGTGCCTGCCTACAAGGCCCGCGACATCGGTCTGGACCGCGCTATGATCGGTGCCTACGGCCACGATGACCGCGTGGACGCTTACCCTGCGCTGATGGCCGAGATCGGGACCAAGAACCCCGCCTATACCTCCGTCTGCGTCCTGACCGACAAGGAGGAGACCGGCTCCGACGGCGTCACCGGCCTGAACAGCATGTACACCTTCCACTTCCTGCAGCAGCTCTGCGCAGGGCAGGGGGCGGACTACATCACGGCCTGCAAGGCCGCCAAGTGCCTGTCTGCTGACGTTACGGCGGCCTACGACCCGACGTTTGCAGACGCCTTTGAGCCCGACAACGGCACCTACGCAGGCCGCGGCGTGGCCATTTACAAGTACACCGGCTCCCGCGGCAAGTCCGGCACGAGCGATGCCTCCGCCGAGCTCGTCAGCTACCTGACCGGTCTGATGGACGCCAACAGCGTTGTGTGGCAGATCGGCGAGATGGGCAAGCTCGACCTGGGCGGCGGCGGCACGGTTGCCAAGTATGTCGCCAATCAGGACATCGACACCATCGACATCGGCGTACCCGTGCTCTCGATGCACTCTCCGTTTGAGATCGTCTCCAAGGCCGACGTTTACATGGCCTACCTGACCTTCAAGGCCTTCTGCGAGGACGCGGAGTAAACTACATCCCGCAGGACAGCAATAAAATTTTCGTCAGGGTATTGACTTATCCGGGAAAATCTGTATAATATTTATTGTTGTCCTGCGTGCTGGTGTGGCTCAGTTGGTAGAGCAGCTGATTCGTAATCAGCAGGTCGCCGGTTCAAGTCCGGCCACCAGCTCCAAGTAAAAAGCCCCGATACATCGTTGAAAACACGATGCGTCGGGGCTTTCTTTTTGCCTGTATTCATAACGAAAGACTCGCAGCGGCGGGATGCTTCAGCGTCCTCAGCTACTGCGAGTCGTGTGCCGGTCAGTGCGCACGGCAGCGTGAGAGGTCGGCTCCTGTTTAAGAGAGCCTCTTACTCAATTTCGTTTTTTTCGGGTGCTTCGGACGGTGCATCCTTCGGGCGGGTGCTGTTGTTGGCTACCGGGATGAACCGTTTGGCAAACTTGTTTTCGCCGCGGCTGCACACGTAGAAGTAGCCGATGATCGAGAACGTCAGCGCACCGATGAAGTTGACGAACAGATCCTCCATCGTGTCCAGCAGACCAATGTCCAGATACCCGCCCAGCCCCAGTGCGGTCTGGGTGCCGTCCGCCTGCACGACGATGACGTCGGTGATGTTTTTCAGCACAGTGGACGTATTGCCGCCCGTGGGATCCAGCATGATGGAGCCAATCGTGTTGACGACGGTGTCCTTCTGCATATCGAGGAAGAACAGCTGGTCCATCGTACACTCAAAAAATTCCCAGATGACGCCGACGGTCATCGAGAAGCAGAACGCCACGATGGCCAGATACAGCGGCGACAGGTGGAACCGCGCCTCGCTGTGGCGGTTCAGAATGTCCAGCAGCGAGAACCCGATGGCCGCGCACAAAAAGCCGTTCAGCGTGTGCAGCACCGTGTCCCAGTAGGGGAAGGTGACGTAGTACGCGCCGATCTCACCCATGATTTCCGCTGCATAAATGAACAACAGGATGATGATTTCCAGCGTGTTCGGCAGGGTGATGTCCAGCTTTTTTTCCAGGACGCTGGGCATCATGAACAGGATAAGCGTCAGCACGCAGAGAAAAACGTTTTCAAAGTTGCCGTTGAAAATCTGTGCCAGCATGACCAACACAACCGAGATGCGCAGCAGGATATACACCATCGTGACGGAGCGTCTTTCGCGCCAGACGGTTTTCCATTCTTCGAGTTTCGGGTGATCCATGACTTCTCCTTTTCAGTCGTCCAGTGTAAAATCCCGCGGGTCCAGCTCGGGCAGGACCTGGCGGCGGGGGATGCGCATCAGCGGGTCATAGCTGAATTTGCGGCAGCAGTAGTAGGGCGACACAACGCCCTTGCGCTTGCATAAAATCATTTTGGGGTCGGCGGCGGTGGAGCCGTGCAGGCAATAAGCACACGCCGGGGCAATATGTGCGCCGTAATAGGTCTTTTTAAACATTAGACTCACCCTCAAACCACAAAATATACTATCATTTAATACTATCATTTATTATAAAGACTTTGCCGGGCCTTGTAAAGAGCTGCGCAGAGAAAGACAAACCCCGCCGCCGCGGCGTCCGGCGGCAGACGGAAAACCGGCAGGACGCGGGCGGCCAGCGTACTGCATGCCGTAACGCTGCCGGGCAGCAGCTGCGCACACACCCTGACGAGCAGCTGCAAAAGTACAAGGTGCACCGCGCGGCTGAAAACTAGCAGCCGCGGGCGGTACGCCGCTCCGGCAAACAGCCGCAGCTGCGCCCAGACCGAGACACCGAGCACGCTCAGGCAGGCGCAGCAGCCGTACAGCGCCGCCGCCCCGCCCAGCGCCGCAAAGTCCGCGCATCCGGCGCTGACCTCCAGCGCCGCGCTGACAGCCGTCGGCGGCAGCGGCAGCACTGCCAGCAGCACCGCGCCCACTATGCGGAAGAATACAACGCACCCGCAGACCGACAGCGACGACGTGACCGCGGAGGATATGGCCTGCGGCAACCCCTTGGCCCCCTCTGCGAGGAGGCTCCCGCCGCAGCGGGTGGAAGAGAGAACCTTGCTGCGCCCCGAAACCTCCCGTGTGCAGTCTGTAGGGGCGAACATGGTTCGCCCGTCAAGTTGGCGTGGCTGTGCTTTTCCGGAAAGGCCGCTCACATCGGAAACGGCCAGCGGGCGAACAATGTTCGCCCCTACAATGTGGGATAGCAGCTGACAAACCGCTCCCGCCCCCAAATTCGCCCCAATCTGCGCCGCGTACAGCACCACGCCAAGCCGTACATTCCCCAGCAGGGCCCCGCCGACGCAGCCAATCACAAACCCGGGCCCGGAGCAGCAACCCAGCACCTGCAAAAGTGCAGCATCCCGCCGCGTAATGCGCCCCGCACCGTACAGCTGCCCGGCCAGCCGCGCACACACTGCATATCCGCCAACCCAGGACAGCAGCAGCGCCCGCGCGGTCTCGGCGGATTCCAGCCCCAAGACCCGCTGCATGGGCCGCAGCAGGACGGCGGGCGGCGGGGCAGCGGTCAGCAGCTCGCACACGACAAAAAACGGGAACAGCGCGGGTAAAACGCTTTGCAGGCAGAGCGCCGTGCCCCCGGCAAAGCCCCGGGTAGCGGCCTCCGGCACGGCCAGCACAAGCACCCCAAACGCCAGCGCTGCCGCTGCTGCAAGCCCCTGCCGATTTTTGCCGTTGTTCATATTGCGCACCTCACTGCGTATACTGGACTGACAAGTCTTGTGCGGGGAGGGAACAGCCATGAAACCGAAAAAGCCGCGTCCCCGCAAGCCGCGGGAGCGCCCTGACCTGCGCAGTCTGGCGGCTCCGCCGCCCGCGGACTTCTACCGTTTGCCGGAGCTGGAGCTGCGCGGCGGCAATCTGCTGACCGACGGCTGCCGCAGGGTACTGGACTTCACGCCGCAGCGCATCTGTCTGGACATGGGGGACACCCTGGTAACATTGTATGGCGCGGACCTGCGGATAGAATCCTTCGCGGGCAAAAGATTGATCGCGGCGGGGCGGTTCGCGCGCATTGAGCTGCGCAGCAAGTGGGAGGTGCCGCAGGAATGAGGCTGCAATTCTGGGCAGCGGATACCCTCCGCTTTTCGGTCACAGGGCCGGAGCCGCACCGCTTTTTGAACCGTGCCGCCGCGGCGGGCGTGCGGCTGCGGCGCGTCCGCTGGCAGCGGGACGGCTATGCGGCTACGGTCAGCGGTACAGACCGCCGCCGGTTGGAGAGAATCGCGCGGGACGGCGGCTGGACGCTTGCCGTGACCACTCGCCGCGGTCCGGGAAAGCACACGGAGCGCCTGCTGCAGACCCGCCCCGGGCTGGCCGCGGGGGCCGTGCTGTTTTTGCTGCTGGTGCGGGCGCTGGGCGGCCTTGTCTGGTGCATCGACTTTGGCGCGATGGACCCCGGTCTGCAGCCCGCCATGCGCCGACTTTTGGCGGACTGCGGCATTCATGAGGGCGTGCTCCTGACAAAGCCGCTGCTGCAGACCGCGCAGGCACAGGCTTTGCGCCGCAGTGAGGTGTTCGGCTGGGTCAGCCTGAACTTTACGGGCGGCTGCCTTGCCATCGAGAGCACGCCCTCCCAGACCCAGACCGTGCGGGAGCCGCCGCCCCGGCAGGGCCTGTACGCCAGTGCGGACGGGGAAATACTTGCCGTTGAGATCGAGAGCGGCTTTGCAGCGGTGACGGTGGGGCAGACCGTCGCCCGGGGCCAGCTGCTGGCTGCTGCTGAGCGGCTGGACCGCAAGGGCAACGCTGTGCCGCAGGGCGCCGGCGGGCGCGTTATAGCGCGGGTACAAAAGCATTACACAGCCCGCCAGTCCCTGACGGCAGAGGCTTCCGTCTACACGGGCCGCAGCCGCGTGCAGACGACGCTGTACCTGCCGTGGCGCAGCTATACAGACGAGCCGGAGGACCCGCTGACCGGCATCACGCAGACCGACTGGCTGCCCGTGCAGCTGGGCCGCCTGGCACTGCCCGCCAGCCTTTGCCGCGTGACGACCTGGGAGCAGCTGCCGGACACGGTGCAGTATTCCGAGGCTGCCGCCGCCGCACTGGCCCTGCGCGCCTGCCGCGCCGCGCTGCTGGCCGAGTTCCCGGATGCGGTCATCGAGGCAGAGCAGCGCGAAATTTCCGCGCAGGAAGGCACAGAAACGGCAGCTGTGACCTATATTTTCACCGCCAACATCGCCGCACCGCCGTGATTCGACATATTTTGCTTAGTGTGACGAAATGGCTGATAAAATTTTGTGCAATATTCATAGTTTCTTTTGCGAAAAACTGTGATATAATCTAAATGTATAGCTATGTGCTACACCATGGAACCGGGAGGATGAAAATTTGGCAGAACGATCTTTGGAACTGGACAGCATTGAACTGGCAGCAGCCATCTTTGGCAGCGGCGACCAGAATATCCACCTGCTGGAAAAGGAATTCCGCGTCACGGCGGTCTGCCGCGGCTCGGTGCTGCGCTTTACCGGTGAGCAGAAGGATGTGGACGCCGCCGCCCGCGCCGTGGACGGCATGGTCACCCTGATGGAAAACCACACCCCGCTTGAGGAGCAGACCGTGCGCTACTGCATCAGCCTGGCCCACGGGGGTGAGGAAAAGCGCCTGCGGGAGCTGACCGACGATTTCGTCGCAGTCACGGCCAAGGGTCGTCCCATCCACCCCAAGACGCTGGGCCAAAAGGAATATCTCGCCGCCATCCGCAAAAATGCCATCACGTTCGGTGTCGGGCCTGCGGGCACCGGCAAGACGTATCTGGCTGTGGCAATGGCGGTCAAGGCGTTCAAGTCCAAGGATGTCAGCCGCATCATCCTGACCCGCCCCGCCGTCGAGGCGGGGGAGAAGCTCGGCTTTCTGCCGGGCGACCTGCAAAACAAGGTTGATCCGTATCTGCGCCCGCTCTACGACGGGCTGTTTGATCTGCTGGGGGCCGAGACGTTCCAGAAGCTGTTTGAAAAGCAGGTCATCGAGGTCGCACCGCTCGCCTATATGCGCGGGCGCACGCTGGATGACGCCTTCATCATCCTGGACGAGGCCCAGAACACCACGCCCGAGCAGATGAAGATGTTCCTGACGCGCATGGGCGTCGGCAGCAAGGTCGTGGTCACCGGCGACGTGACCCAGATCGACCTGCCGGATAAGGTGCGCAGCGGCCTCATGGATGCCCTGCATGTCCTGCGGGATGTCGAGGGCATCGCGCAGGTTCGCCTGACAGAGAAGGACGTCGTGCGCCACCGCCTGGTGCAGCAGATCGTAAAAGCGTATGAAAAGGCCGCCGAGGAGAAGGCTCCCGGCAGCCACAACCATAAACAAACAATGGAGGTCGATTAACGTGTCCAATAAGGTGTTGATTACGAACGATCAAAACGTGGTCAAGGTCCCTTCCGGGCTGCGCATCCTGATCCGCCGCAGCTGCAACGCGGTGCTGGATTTCGAGCATTTTGACGGTCCGGCGGAGATCAGCGTGACCTTCGTGGATAACAACCGCATCCACGAGCTGAACAAGGAGTACCGCAACAAGGATTCCGCCACCGACGTTCTGAGCTTCCCGCTCGGTGAAAACGGCGAGTATGACATCGACGAGGACAACGGCTGCAAGCTGCTGGGCGACATCGTCATCTCGATGGAGCGCGCCATGGAGCAGGCCGAGCTGTACGGCCATTCTTTGCAGCGTGAGGTCGCGTATCTGACGGTACATTCGATGCTGCACCTGCTGGGCTATGACCATGAGGCCGGCGGCCTGGAGGCCGTGCGTATGCGCGAGAAGGAGGAGGCTGTGCTCATCCAGCTCGGCCTGCCGCGCACGGTTTCCTATACCAGCGATGAAATTTGAGCAGCTGACCCGCTTTGCGCGGGGCTTTGTCTATGCCTACAACGGCATACGCGCCGCTGTGCAGGAGGAACGCAACTTCCGGTTTCACCTCTGCGCGGCGTTCTATGCCTTTGTGGCGGCATTCTGGGCGGAGCTTGACCCCGTGGAGACCGCGCTTATCGCACTCTGCGTGGCGGCGGTGCTGGCGCTGGAGCTTGTCAACTCCGCGATTGAGCGCGCCGTGGACAAGCCCGACACCACCCACTGGTGGAGCGCAGGCGCGGCCAAAGATATGGCGGCAGGTGCGGTGCTTGTCATGGCCATCGGCACGGTCATTGTGGCGGTATGCCTGTTCTGGCCGCGGCTGAACATTCTGTGGGCAACCTTTACCGCGCGGCCGACACGCCCGCTGTGGCTTCTGCTCACGCTGATTGTATTTTACAAATTCATTTTCCGTTCTTCCAACTCAACAGAGAAAGGCAAACAACCGAATGGCAAAACCGATTCCTGAAATGCCGTCCAGCGTCTTTGTGGCGCTGGTCGGCCGCCCCAATGTGGGCAAATCCAGCCTGACGAACTACCTTGTGGGCGAAAAGGTCGCTATTGTGACCAAAAAGCCCCAGACGACCCGCAGCCGCATTACCGGCGTCATCACCAAGGGCCCCGTGCAATATGTGCTGATGGACACCCCCGGCATCCACGCCGCCCGCAACAAGCTGGACGCCCGCATGACCCAGACCGCCGCCGCCAGCCTCAAGGATGTTGATGTGACGATGATGCTGTTTGAACCGGCAGGGGAGTTCACCGACGCCGAGCTGACGATGGTCAAGGCGCTGCAAAAGGGCGGCCCGGCCATTGCCGTTATCAACAAGGTGGACCTGCTGGATAACTTTGCCGCGCTGGAAGCCCGCAAGAAGCAGCTGGAGGAGTTCGGCTGCTTTGACCACATCGTCACGATCTCGGCTAAGGACGGCACGGGCTGCGATGAACTGTTTGCCATGCTCAAGCCCTACGGCAACGAGGGCCCGCACTATTTCGATGATGACGCCTTCACCGATATGCCGGAGAAGGAGCTTGTCGCAGAGCTTGTGCGCGAGAAGGCACTGCTTTTCCTGCGTGAGGAGGTGCCCCACGGCATCGCCGTCGTTGTCGAGCGGTTTAAAGAGCGCCCCGACAAGGATCTCATCGACATTGATGTGGACATCTACTGTGAGCGCAAGAGCCATAAGGGCATGATCATCGGCAAGGGCGGCCAGATGCTGAAAAAAATTGCCTCCGCCGCCCGCATGGACATTGAGGAACTGCTCGGCGTCAAGGTCAACCTCCAATGCTGGGTCAAGGTCCGCGAGGACTGGCGCGATAACGAACTGCAGCTGAACTCGCTGGGATTTGCGAAACCGTAACGATGCTGCACGTCGTAGGGGCGGGGCATGCCCCGCCCGCAGCCTACCCGTTATAGAGCATTATCCGTAAGGCCGCGGGCCGGACATGTCCGGCCCCTACAGCAACCGCAAATTTATTTTATTCCCCATTCCGCCAACATCCCCGCGCCCCCTCTGCTACACTGTAGCCATGGGGGTGAACGGCATGGACAAAACGGCGGACGACTGGCGGCGCTTTGCGCAGACAGGCAGCATTTACGACTATCTGACGTACAAAAATCAACAAAACACAGCACGGGAGGACGTATATGCAGGTGGCAACAACGGGCCTTGTGCTGCGGCAGGTCAAGGTGGGCGAGGCAGATCGGATCCTGACGATCCTGACGCCTGACCTCGGCGTGGTGTCGGCGTCGGCCCGCGGCAGTCTGCGGATGAAGAGCGCCCTGTTCAGTGCAACAGGGCTGTTCTGCTACTCGGAATTCACGCTCACCAGCGGGCGCAGCCACTATTTTGTGGACACTGCGCAGGTCAAAAAGGTGTTCCACGGCATCTCCGCGTCCATTGAGGGGATGGCTCTGGCCAGCTACATGGCGGAGATCGCGGCGGAGCTTTCCCCCGCGCCGCCCGAGGCTGATGCCCAGCTGCGCCTGCTTCTCAACTGCCTGTATATGATCAGTGAGCGCCACTATCCCTGCGCGCAGCTCAAAGCCATCTATGAGCTGCGCGCCCTGACGCTGGCGGGCTATATGCCGGACGTGCTGGCCTGTGCGGGCTGCGGTAAATACGACGGGGGAGAGTTTTACCTTGACCCTGTCGAGGGCCGCCTGCTCTGCGCCGACTGTGCCGAAAAAGCGCACCATATCACGAATCTGGACAACGGCGCACTGTACGCCCTGCGCCATATCTGCCTGGCCGAGGATAAAAAGCTGTTCGGGTTCAAAATCTCGCCCGAGAGCTTACAGGAGCTTTCCCGCACCAGCGAGCAGTACACGCTGGCGCATCTGGAGCATGGGCTGAAAAGCCTGGATTTTCTCAAATCTGTACTTGAATAAGGAGACCTAAACCCTGTTATGGATACCGCCTATAAAACAACACTGGAGCTGGACAAGGTCCTGAACCGCGCTGTACAGCTCTGCGCCTGCCAGGAAACGAAAGAAATGATGCAGGCGCTGGAGCCGGCCCCCACGATTGAGGATGAGCGCTACGACCTGACCCAGACCAACGCCATCAACGCGCTGCTCATCAAGAACGGCAGTCCCCGCTTCGGTAGCGTGCGCGAGGTGCGCCGCATCGTTGCCCACGCCCGCAAGGGGGGCATCCTATCGATGGGTGAGCTGCTGGAAATTGCCGCGACCCTGCGCAATTTCTCGGGCCTGTCCCAGTGGTACGGCCTGAGCGAGCATGAGATGCTGCCCACCGACGACCTGTTTTTTGCGCTGGCCCCGCAGCCGGTGCTGGAAAAGCAGATTTCGGAGAGCATTATTTCTCCCGAGGAGATGGCCGACACTGCCAGTGTGACCCTCCACGATCTGCGCCGCAAAATCCGCCAGACCGAGGATTCCATCCGCACCAAGCTCGATAACATCATCCGCAACTCCACCACCAATAAATTTTTGCAGGATGCCGTCGTTTCCCTGCGCAATGGTCGCTACGTCGTGCCCGTCCGCGCCGAGTACCGCGGTGAGGTCGGCGGCGTCATCCATGACGTCTCGTCCACCGGCGCAACGGTCTTTGTAGAGCCTACCGCCGTCGTCGAGGCCAACGCCCGCATCATGCAGCTGCGTGCGCAGGAGCAGGAGGAGATCACCCGCATCCTGACCTCGTTTTCGACGCAGGTCGGCTCGCTGGAGCCGCAGTTCACCTACAGCTATGACGCGATGCTCAAAATCGACCTGCTGCTGGCAAAGGCCCGGCTGGCTGTGGAGCAGAACGCCTTTATGCCCGCCGTCAGCGACACGGTGCACTTCAAGCTGAACAAGGCCCGCCACCCGCTCATCGACAAGAAAAAGGTCGTGCCTGTGGACATCGAGCTGGGCAGCGAGTACGACACCCTCGTCATCACCGGCCCGAACACCGGCGGCAAGACCGTTTCGCTCAAAACTGCGGGCCTTCTCAACGCGATGGCCCAGTACGGCTTCCTGATCCCCGCGCACGAAAGCAGCATCGTCTGCCATTTTGACGAGTACCTTGTGGACATCGGCGACGAGCAGAGCATTGAGCAGAGCCTGTCCACCTTCTCCGGCCACATGAAGCGCATCAGCGGCATTCTCGACCTGGCGGGCCACGCCACGTTGACCCTGCTTGACGAGCTGGGCGCGGGCACCGACCCTGCCGAGGGCGCGGCGCTGGCCGTCAGCATTCTCGAGCGGCTGCGCCGTCAGGGCAGTCTGCTCATGGCCACGACCCACTACGCTGAGCTGAAGGTCTACGCGCTGGAAACGCCCGGCGTCGTCAACGCCAGCTGCGAGTTCAACGTCGAAACGCTGATGCCCACCTATAAATTGAGCGTCGGCGTGCCGGGCAAATCGAACGCCTTTCTCATCAGCGCCAAGCTCGGCATCCCGCAGGAAATTATCGACGCCGCACGCAATCACATGTCGAACGACGATAAGCGCCTCGACAGCGTGCTGTCCCAGCTGGATGACCTGAAGGTCCAGCTGAAGGACGCCCAGGCCGAGGCCGAGCAGGCCCGGTATGAGGCGGAACACGCGCTGGAAAGTGCCGAGAAGAAACGCGACGACCTGATCAAAAAGGGTGAGGAAGAACTCGAAAATGCCCGCCGCCAGGCCCATGACCTGATGCAGCAGGTGCAGAACGAGGCCTACAGCCTGACCGACGAGCTGCGCCGCATCCAGAAGGATGAAAAGACCAGCGCTGCCCAGCGTGCTGTCCGCGCCCGGGAAATTGCCCGCAGGGATACCGAGACACTGCTGAAAAAGACCGACGCCAAGCCGCAGCCCGTAAAGGAGTTTGTGCCTTTGAAGGAGGTACAAATCGGGCAGGAGGTCGTTATCGCAGACCTTGGCCAGACGGCCACTGTCACCGCACGGCCTGACCGCAACGGCATGGTCGAGGTACGCGCCGGCATCATGAAAACGAAGGTGCCGCTGACGAACCTGCGCGCGCCCGATAAGATGGAGAAGCGCAAGCCGACCGAACCGCGCCGCTCGACCCGCGTGCAGCTCGACAAGAGCCGCAAGACCAGTATGGAGCTGAACCTGCTGGGCTACACCGTGGACGAGGCCCTGAACGAGGTGGACAAGTTCCTGGACAGTGGTATGCTGCGCGGGCAGTCCACGCTCTATATCATCCACGGCAACGGCACCGGCGCGCTGCGCACGGCCATCCAGAAGCATCTGCGCACCCACAAGGCCGTCAAGAGCTTCCGCCTGGGCCGCTACGGCGAGGGCGAGAGCGGCGTGACCGTTGTGGAATTAAAGTGAAAATCAAAACAATCCGCGTGTTTTGTCTATGGCAATCGTTCACCGCGTTTGCTATGCTAACAGTATTATGATAATCATTTCAATACTAAATTAACAAGAGAGCGAGTGAACGCTTTGGCTATGGATTACAACAGCACACGCAGCTTTACCATGACGCTGGCACACCGCGCTGTGGGGGACATCCGCCGCGGCGGCTTCCGCCAGCTGCGCAACTATGTGGATATGTGTGCCACACTGGCTAAAAATCAACAGCAGAAGGACTTTTTTGCCTACGCGCAGAAGGCTCTGCAGCGCACGGACAGCTGCTATTACAGCCTTATCCACCGTCTGTTGGATTCCGTGGATGAGGATCGCATCTGCACCGTCGGCGTCAATATGGGCTTTGGCGGGTTGATTTACGGTGCCAGTGAGCTGAAAAAGCAGGCTGACCTCGAAGGTCAGCCCATTGCCTGGATCACGGCGGCCCGCTGCGGCGACGAGCGCCTGAGCGAGCTGGTGCCAAAGGCCGCCAGGCACGGCAGCTTTGTCTGGCTGCTGGATGCGACGGATACCGACCCCGCGCAGGTCGTGCTGCTGGCTAAGGCCAACCCGCAGAGCGCCTTCGGTCTGCTGGCTGACCCGTCCGCACTGACCGAGGACTGCGTCAAGACGCTTGCGGCATGCCGCAATCTGGTGGTCATGCCGCTGCTGCAGACGCCGGAGCTGACCCCCGAGGTCTGCCGCGCCGCCCGCCGCCTGAAAGCCCAAAAGATGTTCTATGTGCTGACGGTTCTCATCGATGACGAGACCGCGGGCGAGGTCATGCAGGACGACTGGCTCGAGAGCATGGCGCAGGAGACGCTTTGCTGCATGTGTGCCCGCAAGCCCGGCACATCGGACGAAACCGCCCGGAAGCTGCGCCGCAGCATCGTGAACGGACGCCTTGAGACCGGCAAGCCCGTGCTGCTGCTCGACTGGGACGGCGATGTGCGCTATCTGAACAACCGTATTTCGGAGTATATGACCTTCGGCAGCGTCCTGCCGGAGGGCAGCACCTTCCCTTTGCAGTTGGGCTGACTTCTTGGCCCCCTCTGCGAGGGGGCTCCCGCCGCAGCGGGTGGGGGAGAGAACCTTACGCCAGCTCGAAATACTTCGGGTTATGGCAAAATTCGCTCCCTCCGGCCCTTCGGGCTGCCTCCCTCGCCGAGGGAGGCAAGTACTGCCGCATAAAATGACAAAAACCGACCCCGTACCGATGCTATGATCGGATACGGGGTCGGTTTATTTTTGCGTTTATTGCGGATCGCCGCGCAGCAGCTTCTGCATGATCTCGTGGTTGAACACCGGGATCGACAGCTCCGACATGTTGGACAGGGCGTTGCTCTTCATGCCGCTGAGCACCCACGGAATTAGGATACCCATCATCGCACCGGCAAAGAACTGCCCGATCTTGCGGGTATCCTCGGCGCTGGCATCGGGGCTCAGCTCCCGCACGTTCTGCTCAAAGATGGAGCGCAGATAATCGAACATATATTGCTGCAGGCTGTTCTGCCCGTTATAGGCAAGGGCATTGCAGTAGAACACCTTGTTTTCCAGAAAATAGGTCTCCAGCGCCGCCAGCAGGGCATTCCAGCTGGAATAGGCGCTGAGCTCCACCAGAAACCGGGTGATGCCGCTCTGGAAATACCAGTTTACCAGATCGTACTTATCCTCAAAATGGTAATAGAAGGTGTTGCGGCCCACATTGGCGTGATCGACAATGTCGTTGACAGAAATTTTCTCCAGCGGAGTCGTGGCCATCAGCTCCTGCAGACTCTGGGCCAGCAGCTGCTTGGTTTGATTGGAACGAGGCATAGCAATCCTCCTGTACGGTAGGTGGTAAAATTACATACCTGCATTATAACACAAATTCGACATAAAGTGCAATGCTTTGTGGGAAGAACAAAAGAAGAACAAAAGGCAAGACCACGCAGATGTTGTATGACAATTTGCGCGGAGTGTTTGGTTTTGCCCGCAGCAGCAGGGTTTCCGGGCTGTCAAGTTGAACATTCCACGGCTTTTGTCTATGTACACTAAGCCGAAAATAAGCATAAAATAGTGCCATACCAAATGAGTGTCCCAAACGGAGAGAAAAAGGAGAGCAATCTATCATGCCGATGAATAAAGTGGTTCATGCCGCTCAGCGCGCTGCATTCAGCGCTGCCATTGATTCTGCCATCAAGGCCGTGCGCGGCAAAGGCCCTGAAAATATGGCCGAGCAGGCCGTCAAGCTTGTCAACCTGGCCCAGCCTCTGCTGGCCCACCGTTACCCCGATGCCGACTGGGACAAAGTTCGCGCCTTTGTGTCCGACCCCGGCAGCAAGTGGATGGAGTACGCCTACAAGGCTATCAACGAGATCGACCCCCACATCCTCAAGATGAACACCCTGAACCTTGTGTATGAGGGTATGTTCGCGGGCTATAACTACGTCATGGAGCTGCGCAGGAAGTATGACTGCAACATGCCGTGGATCCTGCTGTTCGACCCGACCTCCGCCTGCAACCTGCACTGCAAGGGCTGTTGGGCTGCCGAGTACGGCAACCGCCTGAACCTGAGCTTTGAGGATATGGATCGCATCGTCACGGAAGGCGAGGCGCTGGGCATCCACTGGTACATGTGCACCGGCGGTGAGCCGACCTGCCGCAAGGAGGATCTGTTCAAGCTGGCCGCCAAGCACCAGAACTCCGTGTTCCACCTGTTCACCAACGGTACGCTGATCGACCAGGCTTTCTGTGATCGCGTCAAGGAAGTCGGCAACATGGCCTTCTTCATCTCCATCGAGGGCATCGGCGATGCCACCGATGACCGCCGCGGCGAGGGCGTCTATGACCGCGTCATGCACGCCATGGACCTGATGAAGGAGAACGGCCTGCTGTTCGGCACCTCCATCTGCTACACCAGCGCCAACTACAAGGCCGTCACGAGTGATGAGTTCATGGATATGCTCATCAGCCACGGTGTACGCTTCAACTGGTACTTCCACTATATGCCCATCGGTGACGGTGCAAACGTTGACCTGATGCTGAACGCCGAGCAGCGCGAGTATATGATCCACCGCGTGCGAGAGATCCGCGGCTACACCGGCGGCAAGCCGATTTTCTGCATCGACTTCCAGAACGACGGCGAGTACATCGACGGCTGCATTGCCGGCGGCCGCCAGTATGCCCACATCAACCCGGCGGGCGACGTTGAGCCCTGCGTCTTTATCCACTACTCCAACGCGAACATCCACGACAAGAGCCTGCTGGAGTGCCTGCAGCAGCCGCTGTTCAAGGAGTACCACAAGGGCCAGCCCTTCAACCACAACCACCTGCGCCCCTGCCCGATGCTCGAGAACCCCGAGCTGCTGGGTGAGATGGTCAAGCGTTCCGGCGCCCACAGCACCGATATGCAGCAGCCGGAATCTACGGACGATGTTTTCCGCCGCTGCCGCCCCTACGCTGACCAGTGGACTCCGTCCGCTGACCGCATCTGGGCCGAGGAGCACCCCGATTGCGCTTCCTGCGCCAGCTGCTCCGCCTGCGCATCCAAGTAAAATCGCATAAATAACATTTCACGCCCCGCTGTGATTTGCAGCGGGGCGTTTTTGTTTGGTTTGGCTCCCCCGTGGGGAAGGCATTCATCTTGTCAGCTTTTCGCACATCCCACCGTCCGCGGATTTTCTCTCCAACCGGCGCATATAGTGGTAGCATGGCGGCAAAAAGGGGAGGTGGGCGTATCAAAACGGTGGTGTATCTCGATGTACTGCTGCTGACGAATTTCCTGACGGCGTACCTTCTGCTGCTGGCGGCGGGGGCGCTGAGCGGCCAGCGTGCGCCGTTTGCCCGGATGCTGGCGGGCAGCGCACTGGCGGCGCTCTCGGCACTGATTTTGTTCGCGCCCGAGCAGCCGTACCCCGTGCAGGTCGCGTACAAGGCCGCTACGGCGCTGGGCATCACGGCGGCAACGTTCGGCTGGCGGAGCAGGCGGCGGCTGGTGACGGCGGCCTGCTGGTACGCGGCGCTGAACATTGCGCTGGCGGGGGCGGTCCTTCTCGTCATCCTGCGCACCGGCACCCGCGTGGCGGATACGGCAAATTTGACGGTCTACCTGCGTGTTTCGCCGCTACTGCTGTTGGCACTGTCCGGGGCCTGCTGCGCAGCGGTAGAACTGGGCCTGCGGCTTTTCACCCGGCGGGAGGCACCCACCAAAACCGCAGGGCTGGAGCTGGAGCTCTGCGGCCAGCCCGTCCGGCTGCGCGCGGCGCTTGACACCGGCTGTCATCTGCACGACCCCGTCACCTGCCTGCCGGTGCTCGTCGTCAGCTACCCGGATGCGAAGGCCCGTCTGCCGGACGCGGTCAACACCTTTTTGGACCAGTGGTTTGCCGGGGGCACCCGGGCCGACCCGCCGCCCGGCACGCGGCTGCGGTTGGTGCCCTGCGGCACGGCGGCAGAAAAGAGCCTGCTGCCCGGCTTTGCAGTGCAGGGCATTGGGCTGATCACCGAAAACGGCGTGCTGGGGCTGGGGCGCAGCGCCGTGGTGTTTGCGCCGCGCAGCTTTGGCAGCACCGCCTACGAGGCACTGTACGGAAACGATTTTATGTAAGGGGGTAAATTGCTATGCTCAAGGAGCTGTACCTTTTGTGGCTGCGGCTGGCCGCGCCGCAGGACCTGCACTATATCAACGGGGCCGACACCCTGCCGCCGCCCCTGCCGCCGGAGCAGGAGCGCGCCGCCCTGGATGCGCTGACCCGGGGGCAGCCGCAGGCACGGGACCTGCTCATCACACATAATCTGCGGCTGGTCGTGTACATTGCCAAGAAGTTTGAAACGCCCACCGCGGGCATCGAGGACATGATTTCCATCGGCACTATCGGGCTTATCAAGGCGGTCAACACATTCGAGCCGACGAAAAACATCAAGCTGGCAACCTACGCCAGCCGATGTATTGAAAACGAGATTTTAATGTACCTGCGCAAAAGCTCGAACCGGCGGCAGGACGCCAGCATAGACGAGCCGCTGAACACCGACACCGACGGCAACGAGCTGCTGCTGATGGACGTGCTGACGAGCGACGACCCGCAGGTCGGCGAGGAACTGGAGCGCAGCGCCGAGCGCGCCGCCCTGCGCGGTGCGGTGGGGCGGCTGTCGCCCCGGGAGCGCCGCATCATGGAGCTGCGCTTCGGCCTCAACCACGAGACGGAGCACACCCAAAAGGAGGTCGCCGACACGCTGGGCATCTCCCAGAGCTATATTTCCCGGCTCGAAAAGCGCATCATCCGCCGCCTGCGCCGGGAGCTGGAGGCAGTGGGATAAAAAATCTGCAGCCCCGTAGGGGCCGGGCATACCCGGCCCGCGGCCTGCCCGTCAGCAGGAGCCCCCGGATAGCCGCGGGCCGCACAGGTGCGGCCTCTACAGGGCAATGCCTTTTACACCACCGCCTCCGCCCGGGTGTTCGTCACAAACTCCACCGCCAGCCCGGCAATCATGTTCATCTCGGGCTGCAAAGAGTACAGCAGGTACTCGTACCCCTCCCGCGTCCACGATATACCGGTGATGCGCCCGGCGTTCTGGCGCTGGGTCACGGTGACACCGTCAATGTCGTACTGCTGTACATCCTCAAATGCCAAGTCAAAAAAGCCGACGGGGTAAAGCATCTGCCCGGTCCTGGCCGTGCGCAGGCTCATGCGGCGGCCCGGCACAATGTCGTAGTCGATCTCCGAGACCTGCCCCTCAATGAGCCAGTAGCGGTAGGGAATGATGGTTTCATTGCAGGGCGCGGACGAGACGCGGAACCCGCCGGTCTCCCCATAGTTGGGCTGTAGATACTCGGTGCGGGTCTCGCGTCCGCAGTGCGCCTCCTCCCGCTGCAGGACCAGCACAAGCACCAGCGCCACCGACACCACGGCCAGCAGCACCAGCGCAAGGACAAACCACAGGGAATCTACCATAAAAATCCCTCCTTTTCCGTATGCTATGCCGCGGCGGTGCGCCGTGTGCAAAATTTACCGGTTTGCCGCCGTGCATACCCGCCCATACTCCCGGTAAATAAAAACTGGGGGTCAGCAGGATGTATGCAGGAAAAGTAGAGCTCTGCGGTGTGGATACGGCGCGTCTGCCCGTGTTGAGCGAGGCCGAAAAAAGCCGCCTCATCAAGGCGGCCCGGGCGGGGGACAGGCAGGCCCGGCAGGAGATGGTGCAGGGCAATCTGCGGCTGGTGTTAAGCGTTGTACAGCGGTTTGCGGGCCGCGGCGAGAACATGGACGACCTGTTTCAGGTCGGGTGTATCGGGCTCATCAAGGCCATCGACAACTTTGACCCGGCGCAGAACGTGCGGTTCTCGACCTACGGCGTGCCGATGATCGTCGGCGAGGTCAAGCGCTACCTGCGGGACAACAACGCCGTGCGGGTCAGCCGCTCCATCCGCGACCTGGCCTACCATTCAATGCAGGCGCGGGAGGAGCTGCAAAAGCAGAACGGGCGCGAGCCGAAGCTCTCCGAAATCGCCGCCCGTGTCGGCCAGAGCCCGGAGAACGTCGCTATGGCGCTGGAATCCGCTGTGACGCCGACGAGCCTGTATGAGCCGGTCTACTCCGACGGCGAGGATAGCTTTGCCCTTCTGGATCAGCTGCGCGACGCCACAGGCGAGGAAAGCTGGATCAGCGACATGATGTTCCGCGACACGGTCAGGGCACTCACACCGCGGGAGCGCCGCATCATTGCCCTGCGCTATCTGAACGGCAAGACCCAGACGCAGGTGGCAAAGGAGATCGGCATCAGCCAGGCCCAGGTCAGCCGCCTGGAAAAGGCCGCGCTCAACCATATCAAGGAACAGATCTGCGCGAACTGAGCTTTAATTATCAAAAATGCTTTGTAGGGGCGAACATTGTTCGCCCGCTGAAGCCTTGCGGCAGTACGGATCTTCCGGGTCGATGGCGAGCATCGACCCCTACAACGTAGGGGCGGATTCCATATCCGCCCGGGAGTTTGGCCACTGCCGCACATGACCTGCGGGCGAACAATGCTCGCCCCTGCATTCTCTGCACACAAAAACGGCAGCCCATCCGGACTGCCATTTTACATTCTGCTATTCCACCTCGATCCCGCAGGCTCCCAGTGCGCGGGTGAAGGACTTCGGGTTCTTGTACAAAATGCCGGTGATCCCCAGATTGTACGCAGCCTGGGCGTTGGCCTTGTTGTCGTCAACAAAAATCGACTCATCGTAGGCCAGGTGGCAGGTCTGCATCAGCGTTGTAAAAATCTCCGGCTCGGGCTTGCACAGGTGTACATCGCATGAGGCAATGCCGCCGTCAAACAGCGAGAACCACTCCCGCTGGCGCAGCTCGTCCATAACGTCCGTCGGGATGTTCGTCAGGTAGTACAGGCGGTACCCGGCGGCCTTCAGCTTGCGCATGATCTGCACAGTGGTCTTATTGGTTTCCAGCATCGTGAACCACTCGTCAAGGCAGGTCTGCACCTCAAACATGCGGTTGGCGTGGGCGGCCTTCTCCAGCATGATCTTATTGGCTTCCTCGCGGGTGATGATGCCGCGGTCCAGATCCTGCCACTCCTGGCTGCCAAAGACGATGTCGTAGGTCTCCTCCTCGGCGCGGCGGTTCATGAAGTGGTCCATCAGAAAATCCCTGGGATTAAAATTGACGACAACGCCGCCGAAATCAAAAATAATATTCTTGTACATAAAAACCTCCCTGCGGAGCAGTGTGTGTTGCCTTTATTATACACGCCTCGGGGCGATAGGGCAAGGCAACAATTTCACTTTCCCGGCATAGAATAGACCGGAAATACCGGAAAGGGAGGCACGCCATGACCCTGCGCGATCTGTCAGCCAAGGACGTCATCCAGCTGAAAACCGGGGAGAACCTGGGCCGCATCGACGATGTGGTCTTTGACGAGCACGGCGGCCAGCTGCAATCGGTCATTCTGCGCGGACGGGCGCACTGCTTCGGTCTGCTGGGCTGCGACGATGACCTGATCCTCCCGTGGGAGAGTATCCGCACCATCGGCACCGACGTCATCATGGTCGATGCCGGGCCGCTGCCCGGCGCGCGCCGCCGCTGATGTTTGCAAATCGTATATTTTGTGTAAAATTCCGCAAAATCGGCTGTATTTTTTGGGATACTATGCTATAATTAAAATTCAACAGGCGGAAAGTGAGGAATCGGCCATGCAGACCACGCGTAGACTGGCAGTGCTGACCGTGCTGGCCGCGGTGCTCATCGCGGCGGGGGCGCTGTTCCTCATTGCTCCGGTCTGGCAGCCGCAGCGCCCTGCCGCTGCGTATGTCCCGGCGGCGGTACACACTGCCGCGCCGGAGGCACCGACCCCCATCGACATCAACACGGCCACGGCGGAGGAACTGACCGCCCTGCCGGGCCTTGGCCCCCGGAAGGCCGCTGCGCTCGTAGCCTACCGCGAGGCGCACGGCCCGTTTGCCACGCTGGCGGACGCCGCTGCGGTCAAGGGCATATCCCTGCGCATGACAGAAAGCTGGGCGGGCCTGGCCGCTGCCAATCATTAGGAGGAGATACACTTGGAAAAAAAGCCGGAAAGCATCTTCATCAACCGTGAACTCAGCTGGCTTGACTTCGACAGCCGCGTGCTGGCCCTTGCCAAGGAAAAGACCGTGCCGCTGGGCGAACGCATCAAGTTTGCTGCTATCTTCGGCAGCAATATGGACGAGTTCTTCATGGTCCGCGTCGGCTCGCTCTACGACCAGACGCTGCTCAAAAACAATAAGACCGACAACGTCACCCACATGACGGCAGCGGAGCAGATTGCTGCCATCACGCCGCGCGTGGCGGAATTGCAGGCAAAATGTGATAAATACTTCCAGCACCTTGTATCGGCGCTGGCGCAGGAGGGCTACAAAAAGGTAGACTTCGCCAAGCTCGCCAAGCCGCAGGAGCATTTCTGGAAAACTTACTTCCAGCGCGAGCTGCTGCCGCTGCTCAGCCCGCAGATCGTCGATTCCCGCCACCCGTTCCCATTCCTGAACAACAAGGACATTTACTATATTGCCCAGCTCCACTCCAAAAATGAGGGCATCAGCTACGGCATCGTACCGGTCAGCAGCCAGTTTGAGCGGGTGCTCTTTGTCAAGGACGGCGAGACGACCTGCTTTGCCTTTGTGGAGGAACTGATCGCCCACTATGCCGCGACGATTTTCAGCGCCAGCACGGTGCAGAAGCAGTGCCTGTTCCGCGTGACCCGCAACGCGGACATCACGGTGGACGAGGGCATGATGGATCACGACGTCGACTTCCGCGATGTCATGAGCGAGCTGCTGAAAAAGCGCCGTAAGCTCGCGGCTGTGCGCCTGCAATTCTGGCCGGACGCCCCGCAGGAGATCGTCAAATTCCTGCGGGACAAGCTCGTCGTGCCCGCGGATCGCTGCTATACCCAGACGTCGCCGCTCGACTCCGGCTCGCTGTTCAAGCTGGCCGGGCGCATCTCCGCTGACGGCGGCCACACGGCGCTGTTCTATCCCGCGGCAAAGCCCATGCAGGCCCCGGCAGGGTACGACCTGTACACCGAGGTCCGCAAGCATGACGTGCTGCTGGCCTACCCGTACCAGAGCATCCGCCCGTTTATCAAGATGCTGCTGCGCGCGGGCGCTGACCCCGACGTTGTGTCGATCAAAATGACGCTCTACCGCATGGCCAGCGACTCCCAGATCGTGAACGCCCTGATCGCCGCTGCCGAGAACGGCAAGGAGGTCGTCGCGATGGTCGAGCTGCGCGCCCGCTTTGACGAGCAAAACAACATCGACTGGTCCAAGCAGCTCGAGGATGCGGGCTGCACCGTGTTCTACGGCTTCGACGATTACAAGGTCCATTCCAAGCTGACCCTTATCACCAGCCGCGTCAACGGCCAATATAAATACTTGACGCAGATCGGCACCGGCAACTATAATGAAAAGACAAGCGAGCTGTACACCGACCTGTCCTTCATCACGACCCGGCAGGAGATCGGCGAGGAGGCCAGCGCCGTCTTTAACAACATGGCCCTGCAGCGCCTGACGAGCGAGGCAGACACGATGCTGGTCGCACCGCTGCGCTTCAAGACCGTACTGCTCGAGGAAATGGACCGCCAGATCGCGCTGGCCATGCAGGGCAAGCCCGCGTCCATCATCCTGAAAAACAACTCCATCAACGACCCGCAGATCATCGACAAGATCAGCGAGGCCAGCTGTGCGGGTGTCCGTGTGGACATGATCGTGCGCGGCATCTGCTGCGTGCGTGCCGGTGTGCCGGGCCGCACCGAAAACGTGCATATCCGCAGCCTGGTGGGCCGCTATCTGGAGCACTCCCGCATCTACTGCTTCGGCAGCGGCGAGGCCATGCGCATTTACATTGCGTCCGGTGACTTCCTGACCCGCAACACCGAGCGCCGCGTTGAGGTCGGCGTCCGCGTGGATGACCCGGCCATTGCCAAAAAGCTGCGCGGCATCCTTGACTTGCAGCTGCGCGACACCGTCAATGCCCGCGAGATGCAGCCGGACGGCACCTACGTGAAGGTGCGCCCCGCCGAGGGTCAGCCCCCGGTGGACAGTCAGATGGCGATGTTCGGCTATTTCCAGAACGGCTTTGCGCAGGAAACGGACAAGCCCGAGAAGCCAAAAACAGAACCCAGGCCCAAGGCGGCAGCCGTAAAGGCCGCTGTAAAACCCGTGCCCCGGCAGCGTGCGGCACTGCGCCCCAAACGTGCAGGTTTGCTGCAAAGTCTGTTCGGACGCGGGAAAAAATAAGGAGAACCCAAACTATGAAAAGCTGTGTAGTGACCGCAAATTATGCCTGTGACCCCAACAAGGTATGGCTGTATCTGACCAAGCCGACCCTCAACGGCTGGCGCAGGGACGTCAGCAGCTATGAGGAGAGCGACGACGGCCTGAAGGCTGCCGAAAAGAACACCGATGGCAGCGAGACTCAGATCGTCTTTACCCGCAAGGAAAAGCCCCGGTGCCTGAGCTGCAACTTCCAGAAGGGCAAGATCAGCGGCACCTTTACGGCGCTGCTGCTGGGCGGCGGTGACGCCACCAGCGTGGAATGCACGCTGGATGTCAACGGCCTGGGCCTTTTCGCCAAGCCCGAAAAGCTCCTGAACGAGCGTCTGGAGATGCTCCGCCAGACGCTGGGGGCGTAAAAGGTCCTTGGTTTACAGCCCTGTAGGGGCCGCACATGTGCGGCCCGCAGCCTTCCCATGAAAGCCCGTCTGCCTTACACGCGCGGGCCGGGCGTGCCCGGCCCCTGCAAATGCAGCGCAAATATTGTCCGCTCCTGTTATCTGCGGGGGCGGATATTTTTTTCCCTGCCCGCATACCGTGTATAAAAAACACGGGAGGTGTACGCCATGTGGGAAAACGCCGCGCCGCTGCCGGAAAATGAGCCGTCGAGGCCGCCTGCCCGCTGCGCCGGTTCCGAGGAGGATTTGGTCCTATGGGCGCAGATCCTTCTCTGTCTTGCTGCCATCGGCCTTGTGCTGGCCGCCGGGGCGCTGGATTGGCCGGTTTACCCGGAGCTGCGCCGCGCGTTCACGGCGGCCATGCAGCCCGCGCAATCGCTGCTGCTGGGCGAGGAGCGCAACCTTCTGAAATTCACCGAGCAGACCGCCGGGGAGCTGGCCGACTCCGCCCGCAGCATGTGGGAGGACTTCACCCTGCCCGCCACGCCGGAGAGCGCCCGCACAGCTCACGGCCAGCCGTCGCCGCCTGCCTACGCCAGGACGGACAGCTACACGCCCGGCTTTCCACTGCAATTCCCGCTGCCCGGGCAGAGCCGTAAAACCTCCGGCTACGGCTGGCGCACCGATCCGATGGGCGGCCTTGGCGACGACTTTCACGTCGGCAACGACCTGGCTGCGGCACAGGGTACGCCGGTGCTGGCCGCCGCGGACGGTGTGGTGCGCATGGCGGGCAGCCATAAGAGTTACGGCAACTACCTGCGCATTCTCCACGCCGACGGCGACGAGACGCTGTACGCGCACATGCAGTATCTGTTCGTAAAGGCGGGGGAGTGCGTTACCGCGGGGCAGATCCTCGGCACCGTGGGCGAGACCGGCAACGCCACCGGCCCGCATCTGCACTTTGAGATCCTGCACCGCGGTCTGCGCTATGACCCCGCCGAGGCCCTGCAGAATGCGTTGTAGCCGCGCAAAGATCCGCTGGCGGCAGCCGCTGCTTACCCTTGCAACCTTAACGCTGCTGCTGGCGTTTGACGGCAGCGGCATCCTGCGGGTAGGGCTGGGCTGCGCCGTGCTGCATGAGTGCGGCCACGCGTTGGCTTACCGCCTTTTGTGGCGGCGCTGGCCGGAAATCGAGGTCTCGCCCTTCGGCCTCTGCCTGCGGCTGCGCGGCCTGCCGATGACGAACCTGCAGGAGCTTCTGCTGGCTGCAGCGGGCCCGGCGGTCAACCTGCTGGCCTGTGCGGCAGTGCTGGCCTTCATGCGCGCCACGGCCTATACCTATGGCGGCTACTGGTTTGCCTGCTGCAATCTGCTGGTGGGCGCCAGCAATCTGTTGCCGCTGCCCGGCCTGGACGGCGCGCATATTGCCGCGTGTCTGTTGCATTTTGGCCGGAAATAGGGTACAATAAACTGATACACTAAAAAGCTAAGGATGGTTCACCAATATGGCGGAATTTTCCCCGAAATTTAAAGAAGCATTAAGCCTTGTGCAGAAGCCGGGCCGGTACACCGGCGGCGAGCCGGGCTGTGTCTATAAGGATAAGTCCAGGGTCGATGTGCGCATGGCGTTCTGCTTCCCCGATACCTACGAGATCGGCATGTCGTTCCTCGGCGAAAAGATCCTCTACGACATCCTCAACCGCCACGAAAACTGGTGGTGTGAGCGCGCGTTCATGCCCTGGACCGATATGAAGGAGCAGATGGAGCGGCTGGACATTCCGCTCTACTGCCTTGAGAGCAAGGATCCGCTGACCGATTTTGACATCATCGGCTTCTCGCTGGAATATGAGCTGGCCTACACGAACGTGCTGGCCATGCTGCGCCTGTCGGGTATTCCGCTGCGCGCCGCGGACCGCGACGAGCGCTGGCCGCTGATTATTTCCGGCGGCCCCTGCGTCTGCAACGCCGAGCCGATGGCGGATTTCTTCGACGTCATGCAGCTGGGCGAGGGTGAACAGATGCTCCAGGACATCTGCGCCGCAGTCGAGCGGGGCAAAAAGCAGGGCTGGAACAAAGAACAGCTGCTTTTGGAACTCGCCAAAATTCCCGGCGTCTACGTGCCGTCCTTCTACGATGTGACCTACAGGGAGGATGGCCGCATTGAGGCCGTCACCCCGAACCGTCCCGGCGTTCCCGCCCGCGTGACAAAGGCCATCGTCAGGGATATGGACAGCTTCACCCCGCCGGAAAACTTTGTTGTGCCGCTCGTCGGCGCGGTGCAGGACCGCGCCTGCGTCGAGGTGCTGCGCGGCTGCGTGCGCGGCTGCCGCTTCTGTCAGGCAGGCCAGCTCTACCGCCCCTTCCGTGAGCGCAGCCCCAAGCTCATCAGCGACAGCGCCCGCGCACTCTGCCGCAACACCGGCTACGATGAATTGAGCCTGTCGAGCCTGTCCACCTCCGATCATTCGCGGCTGGAAGAAATTCTCGACGAGCTGAACTCCTGGGCCGAGGCTGACCACGTCAGCTTGTCGCTGCCGTCCCTGCGTGTGGACAACTTCTCGGAATCGCTGGTCGAAAAGACGACGAAGGTCCGCAAAAGCGGTCTGACCTTTGCCGCCGAGGCCGGTACCCAGCGCCTGCGCGACGTCATCAATAAGAACGTCACGTGGGAGCAGATCGAGCGCGGCTGCCGCATCGCCTTCTCGGAGGGGTACACCTCGGTCAAGCTCTACTTCATGATGGGTCTGCCGACGGAAACGCTCGACGACATCAAGGGCATTGCCGACACGGCGCAGCAGGTCGTGGACCTGTTCTATAAGATCCCCAATAGACCGAAGGGCAAGGGCGTGCAGGTCACGATCAGCGTCGCCTGCTTTGTGCCCAAGCCCGACACGCCGTTCCAGTTCTGCGCCCAGGACCGCCGCGAGTCCCTGCGCGAGAAGCAGAAATATCTGCTCAGCTGCGTGCATTCCCGCAAGATCAAGGTCAACTACCACGACAGCACCACAAGCGTGCTCGAGGGTGTGTTCGCCAAGGGTGACCGCCGTCTGGGCCGCGTCATCGAGACGGCGTTCGAGAACGGTGCCTTTTTTGATACGTGGGAGGAATACTTCAACTATGACCGCTGGCTCGATGCGTTCAAGACCTGCGGCCTTGACCCGGACTTTTACAACTACCGCACCATCGGCCTGGACGAGGTCACGCCCTGGGACCATCTGGATGTCGGCGTGACAAAGGCCCATCTGGCGCGCGAGTACAACAAGGCGCTCGAGGCAAAAACGACCCAGCCCTGCAACCGCCAGTGCAGCGCCTGCGGTGCCAACAAGCTGATCGGAGGACCGTGCTTTGACTACAGTAAGAATCTTCTTTGAGAAGTGCGGCGAGTCCGCCTATATCTCGCTGCTTGACCTGCAGCGGGTCTTTCACCGGATGCTGAAAATGAGCAGCCTGCCTGTGTACTACACGCAGGGCTTCAACCCGCACATCTACCTGTCCTTCACCTGCCCGCTGTCCCTGGGGCAGGAGAGCCTCTGCGAAAGCTGCGAGGTCAAGACCGAGCAGGAGACGATTGACCCGCAGGCATGGATCGACGCCTTGCAGCCCCTGATGCCGCGCGGCATCGTCATCACGAAGGTCGCCCCGGCTGTGGAGAAGGTCGGCGAGATCGAGACGGCAGCCTATGAAATCACGATGCCCGCCGACTCAGCCATCGCCCTTGACGCCTACAACAATGCCGAGCACGCCGAGGTCACGAAAAAGACGAAGCGCGGCTGCAAAACGCTGGAGCTGAAGCACTACCTTGACCGCATTGAGTACACGATTGAAGGCGGCACGCTGCGCTTTACGGCGCTGCTGCCCTGCGGAAGCGGCGAGGCACTGAACCTGAACCCGTCCCTGCTGACCGACTTCCTCCGCACGCAGGGGGCCGCTCCCGTCTGGCAGTGCCGCGTGGTGCGGACGCACCTTTATAATAAAGCGGGCAAAGACTTCGAGTAAGCTCCCTGGCTCCCTCGCAGAGGGAGGTTTTTGACACGCTGGCCTTCCCCCTCGGGGGAAGGTGCCCGAGGCCCCGCCCGAGGGCGGATGAGGGGCAGCCTTCCGGGCACAGCCCGTTTACGGGTAACTGCCGGGGACTTGCCCCTCATCCGGCCCTGCAGGGCCACCTTCCCCGCAGGGAAAGGCAAAAGGTGAAAAAATCTTCGTTTTTCTGTCAAAACCCCCTTGCCAAACGCGCTGCACAATGCTATAATACTAAAGCGTTAGTGCCGCCGAGCCATCGGCGGGATAATGACACATCATTATACAGGCGGTCCTCTGACGAACAATCGTGTATGAACGTCGCAATAAAATGGAGGAATTCAAACCATGGACGCAATGAAGCATTTTACCGAGGGTATGATCAAAGAGAACAAGCCCCAGTTCGAAGTCGGCGACACCGTTCGCGTCTCCGTCCGCATCAAGGAAGGCGACAAGGAGCGTATCCAGGCTTTTGAGGGCACCGTTATTGCCAAGAAGCATGGCGGCATCGCGGAGACCTTCACCGTCCGCCGCACCTCTTACGGTGTTGGCGTTGAGCGTGTGTTCCCGGTCAACAGCCCGTTCGTCGAGAAGGTTGACGTCGTTCGCCGCGGCAAGGTCCGTCGTGCGAAGCTGTTCTACCTGCGCGAGCGCACCGGCAAGGCAGCCAAGGTCAAGGCACGTATCTGAGCATACTAGAAAAGGGGAGGACGGTTGGCGTTCTCCCTTTTTTCGTATTTTTTTAAACGGGTGGTGGAAAACATGGCAGCATCCTTCAAGGACCGCTACCGCCGCAATAAGGAAACGCTGGAATGGTACGACGCCCTCGCTATGGCCGTGGCGGTCATTGCGCTGGTGTTCACCTTCGGCGTGCGCATCGTCAAGGTGGACGGCCATTCAATGGACCCGACCCTCTCCAACGGCGAACGCATCCTTATCAACCTTTTAAAAAAGCCCGACTATGACGACATCGTTGTCGTGGACGGCTACACGGAATACGGCAGGCCCCTCGTCAAACGGGTCATCGGCAAGGGCGGGGACACCATCGATATTGACTTTACCGCCGGTATCGTCTACCGCAACGGCGAGGCCCTCGACGAGCCCTACACTGCCGAGCCTACGTATTTATATGAAAGCGTGGACTTTCCCATCACGGTGCCGGACGGCTGCCTGTTCCTGATGGGGGACAACCGCAACAATTCCACTGACAGCCGCGATACCCGCGTGGGCTGCGTGGACGAACGTGACATTATGGGCGCAGCTGTGCTGCGCGTACTGCCCTTTGGCAAGATAGGAGCGGCCCAATGAGCCAGAGTGACATTATCAACAGCCGCCAGATCCAGTGGTTCCCCGGGCACATGACCAAGACCCTGCGCCTGATGGAAAAGGAGATCCGCAACGTCGACTGCGTTTTGCAGATTCTCGACGCGCGCATCCCGCTTTCCAGCCTGAACCCCGAGATCGAGCGCATCACCGCGGGCAAACCGCATCTGTACGTATTGAATAAGTCTGATTTGGCAGACCCCGAGATCACCAAGCAATGGCTGGCCTACTTCAAGAGTGCGGGTGCGGGCTGCATTGCGATGGACTCCAAGCAGCGCGGACGCGCCACGGCTACGAAGGGCCTGATCGAAAAGGAGCTTTCCGCGCTGATGGAGCGCCGCCGCAGCCGCGGCATGGTCGGCGCAGCCATCCGCGTTATGATCGTGGGCATCCCGAACGTCGGCAAGTCCACCTTCATCAACTCATTTGCGGGCACGACCCGCGCCAAGGCTGCCAACAAGCCCGGCGTGACCCGCGGCAAGCAGTGGATCTCGGTTGACAGCTTTGACCTCATGGACATGCCCGGCGTGCTGTGGAAAAAGTTCGATTCGCTGGAAACGGCGTCGAACCTTGCGTTTATAGGCTCCATCCGCGACGATATTCTCGACATTGAGGAGCTGGCCTGCGGTCTGCTCTCCAGCGTGCGCGGCATTTATCCGCAGCAGCTGCTGGCCCGCTACAAGCTGGACGCCGCGGCACTGACGCTGCCGCCGTATGACCTCCTGCAGGCCATCGGCGCCAAGCGTGGTATGCTGATTTCCGGCGGTGAGGTCGATACCGAACGCGCCGCCAAGATGCTGATCGGTGAGTTCCGCGCCAGCAAGTGGGGGCGGCTCTCCCTTGAGCGCCCGCCCCGGCGCGCCATTCAGGAAGATAGGGAAGAGGTGACGGACGATGCCCCGCAGGACGACGACTGGGACGACGAACAGTAACGAGGCGCTCTACGCCTTTGATACCGCCAGACGCGCCGAACACGGTACTGTCTGCGGCGTGGACGAGGCGGGCCGCGGCCCGCTGTGCGGCCCGGTCTGCTGCGCGGCGGTCATCCTGAACCCCGATGACCCCATCGAAGGTGTCAACGACTCCAAAAAGCTGACCGAGAAGCGACGCGACGCGCTGTATGAGGAAATCACAAAGCGCGCACTGGCGTATAAAATTATCTTCATCTCGCCGCAGGAAATTGACGAGCGCAACATCCTGTGGGCTACGATGGACGGCATGGCGCAGGCTGTGGCGGGGCTGGAAATAACGCCCGACTATGTGCTGATCGACGGCAACCGCTGCCCGCCGGGGCTGATACAGCCCGCCGAGGCCGTCGTCAAGGGCGACGCCAACAGTGCGTCGATTGCGGCGGCGTCGATTCTGGCAAAGGTCAGCCGTGACCGTTATATGCTCGAGCTGGACAAGCAGTACCCGCAGTACCAGCTTGCCAGGCACAAGGGCTATCCGACCAAGCTGCACTACGAGCTGATCGCGCAGTACGGCATCCAGCCGTTTTACCGCCGCAGCTTTCTGAAAAAGCAGGGCTACTGGCATGACTGACGTCGGCCACACGGGCGAGGCCGTCGCCGCCAAGTACTACCAGCAGCGCGGCTGGCTGCTGCTGAACCACAACTACCGCACGCGGCTGGGGGAGCTGGACCTTATTTTGTATAAGGAAAACACCCTCGTCTTTGCCGAGGTCAAGACCCGCACCGGCGCGATGCTGGACCGCCCCGCCGCCGCGGTGGACGCCCGGAAGCAGAACCGCCTGATTTTGGCGGCCCAGCAATACCTGCAGCACAGCCCCTACCGCGATGCCGCCATCCGCTTTGATGTGGTGGAGGTCACGCCCGCCGCCCGCGGCTGGCAGGTGCATTGCATCCCGGGCGCGTTTGAGTGTTGAGCCCCTCTTGGCCCCCTCTGCGAGGGGGCTCCCGCCGCAGCGGGTGGGGGAGAGAACCTTGCGGCAGCCGCACACTTTCCGGGGCGATGACGGACATCGCCCCCTGCAACCCGTAGGGGCGCATTCCGTATCCGCCCGCAATCCGCCGCTCGCAGCAACGGTATAGCGCCAAAAAGGCTTATACATATAGAGGAAAGAGAATAAGAGAAAGGGTGTAAACGTATGCAGTATTTGAGCACCAGAGATTCCGCACTCCGCGTTTCCGCACAGGAGGCTATCGTCCGCGGTCTGGCACCGCAGAGCGGTCTGTTCGTGCCGGAGACCTTCCCCCAGGCCGATTTGGACGCATGGAAAAATCTCTCCTATCCCGAGCTGGCCGAAAAGGTCCTGGCCGGTTTTCTGACCGATTACAGCGCTGATTTCCTGCACACCGCAACGGCATCTACCTACGGCGCTGCCTTTGGCGGCAAGGCGGGCGAGACCGTCAAGGTCCGCGACGGCCTGTATTCTCTCGAGCTGTGGCACGGCCCGACCTGCGCCTTCAAAGACTACGCCCTGCAGCTCATGCCGAAGCTGCTCGTCGAGGCCAAGAAGATGCTGGGCCGCACCGAGACGACCCGCATTCTGGTGGCAACCTCCGGCGACACCGGCAAGGCCGCGCTGGCGGGCTACGCCGACCTCGACGGCATTGAAATTGAGGTATTTTACCCGAACGACGGCACAAGTGAGATCCAGCATCTGCAGATGGCGACCCAGAAGGGCGAAAACGTGCAGGTCTACGCCGTGCAGGGCAACTTTGACGATGCCCAGACCGGCGTCAAGAAGGTCTTTGCCGACGCCGACGTCGCCGCCGAGCTGGAAAAGCGCGGCATCCGCCTGTCCAGCGCCAACTCCATCAACTGGGGCCGCCTCGTGCCGCAGATCGTCTACTACTTCTACGCCTACTTCCGTCTGGCCGAGCAGGGCGCAGTCGAATGGGGCAAGCCTGTGGATTTCTGCGTGCCCACCGGCAACTTTGGTGACATTCTGGCGGGCTACTACGCCAAGCAGATGGGTCTGCCCGTGGGCAGGCTGGTCTGCGCGTCCAACAAGAACAACGTCCTGACCGACTTTCTGCGCACCGGCACCTATGACGCCCGCCGCACCTTCTACAAGACGACCTCGCCGTCGATGGACATCCTGATCTCCTCGAACCTCGAGCGTCTGCTCTACCACGTCAGCGGCAGCAGCGAAAAGGTCGCGGGTTGGATGCAGGAGCTTTCCGCCACCGGCAAGTACACCGTTGACGCCGAGACGCTGGCAAAAATCCAGCAGAGCTTCGCCGCAGGCTACGCCGACGATGCCGACGGTGCTGCTGAAATCAAGGCCCGCTTTGACGGCGACCACTACCTCTGCGACACCCACACCGCCGTGGCCTTCCGCGTGGCCGAGACCCGGCGCACCGACGCGCCGATGGTCGTGCTCTCCACGGCCAGCCCGTTCAAGTTCCCGCGCGACGTCCTGACGGCTCTGGGCGGGGAGGCCCCCGCCAGCGACTTTGCCGCCATGGCCGCGCTAACCGCCGAGACCGGTGCCGAGGCTCCCGCCTCGCTGCGCGAGCTGGATAAGCTCGAGGTGCGGTTCAAGACCGTGCTGCAGCCCGCCGACATCCGCACCGCGGCTCTTCGTTAAAAGCAACAACTAGAAAGTGAGGGCCCTATGGCCATCTTTGCAATCGGGGATATGCACCTCTCGCTGGGAACGGACAAGCCCATGGACGTTTTCCCGGGGTGGGAGGGGTATCTGCCCCGACTGGAAGCCAGCTGGCGCAAGCTGATCGGCCCGGACGACACCGTTGTTCTGGCAGGTGACACCAGCTGGGCCATGAACCTGAACGACACAAAAGCGGATTTTGCCTTTATCCAAAACCTGCCGGGCCAAAAGTGGCTCTTAAAGGGCAACCATGACTACTGGTGGACGACGACCCGCAAGATGGAGAACTTCCTGACTGCCAACGGCTTTGACACGCTGCATATTTTGCACAACAACGCCTGCACTGTGGGCAATGTGGCGCTGTGCGGCACCCGCGGCTGGCCGTTTGACGACGTTGCCGCCCAGGGCGAAAAGCTCATGGCGCGGGAGGCGGGCCGTCTGCGCATGTCCTTGCAGGCGGCGGGGGATGCGGCAGAAAAAATCGCTTTTCTCCACTACCCGCCCATCTACCCCGGCGCACAGGCGCAGGAGCTGGTGGATGTGCTGAATGAGTTCGGCGTGACCGAGTGCTACTACGGCCACCTGCACGGCAAGTCCATCCGCTACGCAACGCAGGGCGAGCGCGACGGCATCACCTACCGGCTGATCTCCGCCGACGGTCTGTCGTTCTGCCCATATAAAATCAGGTGATGCGGATGAAGCAGAAAACAAAAAGCATTGTCACGGCGCTGCTGCTGGGGGTCTTATGCGCGGTAACACTGTCCGCCGTCATTACGGTGCCGGACTGGGAGACCGCCCGCGCGGATCTGCTGATCGGCATGCAGTACGAGACAACGGGCCTCGACCTTGACGCCGTGCCCGGCTGGCTTGCGGCGCTGGTCATGCTGCACCAGAATTTTCCGTTGGACGGCTGGGCCTGGGGGCCTGCCGCCGCGGGGCTGGCCGTGCTGCTCTGCTGGGTGCGCGGTCAGCGTGAGGCGAAACCCAAGCGTACGGAGCTGGTGCTGAGCATTGTCTTTGGCATTGCTGAGGTATTGGGCCTGAGCATCTGCAAGCTGGGCAGCTGGGCGTTTGTCTTTAAAAATCCGTATCAGCTCTGCGTCGGCGTGCTCTGCATGGCCGGGTACGCGGTGCTGTTCTACCACGCGGTCTGGGGGCTGTACGCCCTGCTGGGCCGCAGCCGGACGGGCGGGGAGAACTTCCCGCAGACCCGCTTCGCAGCGTGGTTCGCCAAGGCACCGGGCCGCGCGTCGTCGCTGCTCATCGGCGCGGCGTGGCTGCCGTGGGTCGCCGTGTTCTGGCCCGGCTCCGTGGACTGGGACTCCTGGGGGCAGATCTCGCAGGTGCTTGGGGTGCAGGAGATGACCGCCCACCATACGGTGCTCTCCACCTGGCTACACGGCTGGCTGTTCCGGCTGGGCCGTGCGCTGGGCAGCGACAATCTCGGCGTGTTTCTCTACATAGTATTGCAGTTTCTCGTCTGTGCGTGGGTGTTCGGGCAGGTAACGGCCTTTGCCGCCAGGCTCGGCTGCTCCCGCGGTGTGCAGTATGCGGTCACAGCGTTCTTTGCGCTCGACCCCATCTGGGGCGCGTTCATCCAGACGCAGGTCAAGGATACGCTCTACACGGGACTGTTCGTCCTGTTCGTGCTGAAAACCGCCGACCTGCTGCTCTTTCCGCAGGAATGGCAGGGGAGCCGCCCGCGCCTGACCGCTTACGCGGTGCTCGGCGTGCTCTGCTGCCTGCTGCGCAAAAACGGCATCTATGCCGTTGTGCCGATGCTGCTGGCGTCGGCCTTCACCGTGAGTGAAAAGCGCCTGCGCCGCCCCGTGCTGGCGGTGCTGCTGGCCGTCTGTATCGGCTCGTTCGGGTTTGACACGTTCACCGAAAAAGTCCTCGACATCCCTGCAGGCAGCGTGGGGGAGGCGCTCTCGGTCCCGATGCAGCAGACCGCCCGCTATATCCGCGACTACGGCAATGAAGTCACCGACGACGAGCGCACCGCCATTGAGAAGGTCCTCGACTACGACGCCATTGCCCAAAGCTACATGCCGGAGCTGTCCGACGGCGTCAAGCAGTACTACAAAAATCCCGGCAAGGGTGACCTGGCCCGCTATATGCTGGTCTGGGCCAAAATGCTGCTCAAGCACCCGGTCTGCTATTTTGAAGCAACGCACGCAAACTCCCACGGGTATTACACCATCACGAAATGCCGCGCCATCAACGATTACTACACGTTCAATAATGACATTTGCATGGAAATGTCTGAAATGAACGTCCACTATCTTGATAAATCCGGCTATCTGCGGTATGCTTTTGTACAGGCGCTCTCGGCATTTGAAAAGCTGCCGCTCGTGGGGCTTACCACGTCCATCGGGTTCATGGCGTGGCTGACTGCCGTGCTTGGTCTCTGGCTGGCGCGCTGCAAAGCAAAGCCTGTGCTGCCGGTTTTTATCGGCCTTGGCATCTTCTGGCTGACCTGCATTGCGTCCCCGGTCAATGACTGTATGCGCTATTTCCTGCCGGTGGCGGGGTGTCTGCCGCTGGTTTTCTGTCTGGCGGCGGTGTTTTCCCGTGAAAAATCAGAAATTACCGTCTGATTTGTTAAAAAATTCAAAAAAGACTGGTATTTTCCGCACAGGCATGGTATAATAACTTGTATTTTTATGTACATCTATTTTTGGAGGAATTTATAAATGAAACTGATTTCCTGTGAAAAGCTCGAAAAGAGCATGGTCGAACTGCAGTTCTCCATTGACGCGGAGACCTTCAAATCTGCTGTCAATACCGCTTTCAAGCGCGAGGGCAAGAAGTACGCCATCCCCGGCTTCCGCAAGGGCAAGGCTCCCAAGGCCATGATCGAGAAGATGTATGGCAAGGACCTGTTCCAGTATGACGCCATCAACGACCTGTTCCCCGAGAACTACGAGGCCGCCGTCAAGGAGGCCGGTATCGAGGTCGTTGGCCGTCCTGACCCCGAGGTCGTCTCTATGTCCGAGGACGAGGGCGCTACCCTGAAGGTCAAGGTCGCCGTCAAGCCCGAGGTCGAGCTGGGCGAGTACACCGGTTTAACCGTCAACAAAGATGTCAAGACTGTTGACGAGGCTGATGTTGACGCCGAGATCAAGCGCATGCAGGACCGCAATGGCCGTCTGCTGACCCGTGAGGGTGCTGCCGAGAACGGCGACACCGTTGACATCGACTTCGAGGGCTTCGTTGACGGCGTCGCTTTCGAGGGCGGCAAGGCTGAGCACTACTCTCTGGTGCTGGGCTCCGGCTCCTTCATCCCCGGCTTCGAGGAGCAGGTCGTTGGCCACAAGGCCGGCGAGGAGTTCGACGTCAACGTCAAGTTCCCCGAGGAGTACCAGGCTGAGGAGCTGGCCGGCAAGGACGCTACCTTCAAGATCAAGCTGCATGAGGTCCAGTACAAGGAGCTGCCCGAGCTGGACGACGACTTTGCCAAGGACGTCAGCGAGTACGACACTCTCGACGAGCTGAAGGACTCCATCCGCAAAGGCATCGAGACCAACCACGAGAAGCAGGCTGACCAGAAGGTCGAGAACGACCTGATCGACCAGGTCGTGGGCGGCATGAAGGCCGAGATCCCCGACGCCATGATCGAGAGCCGCATCGAGGAGCTGGTGCAGGACTTCCAGTATCGCATCTCCCAGCAGGGCCTCAAGCTCGAGCAGTACCTGCAGTATATGGGCATGACCATGGAGCAGTTCAAGGAGCAGTTCCGTGAGCAGGCCGACAAGCAGGTCAAGATGCGCCTGGCCATGGAGGCTATCGTCGCCAAGGAGTCCATCGAGGCTACCGAGGAGGAGTTCGAGGCCGAGATCAAGCGCATTGCCGATGCTTACCAGATGGAGGCTGACAAGGTCAAGAGCCTGGTCGATGCTGCCGCCGTCAAGAAGGATCTGGCTGTCAACAAGGCAATCGACTTCGTGAAGTCCAAGGCCAACATCGTCGCCGGTGCTGCCGAGGAGAAGAAGCCTGCCAAAAAGACCACCCGCAAGACCACCAAGAAGGCTGCCGCCAAGCAGGACGAGGAGCCGAAGGAAGAGGAGACCAAGGGCGAGTAATCACCCTGCGGGCATCCGTAAACATTGAGTAAAAGGGCCGGTACGGTTGCGCAGCTATGCCGCCGTATCGGTTCCTTTGTCATCACCCATACTTTATCTAAAGCACCAAGGAGGGAAACCAGAATGAGCCTTGTACCTTATGTTGTCGAACAGACTGCGCGCGGTGAGCGCAGCTATGACATCTTCTCCCGCCTGCTCAATGACCGCATCATTGTGCTGAGCGAGGACGTCAACTCCGCCTCTGCCAGCGTCATCGTAGCACAGCTGCTGTACCTCGAGGGCCAGGACCCGGAGAAGGACATCTACTTCTATATCAACAGCCCCGGCGGCTCGATCTCTGACGGTATGGCCATCCACGACACGATGAACTACATCAAGTGCGATGTCTCCACCATCTGCGTCGGCATGGCGGCCTCGATGGGATCTTTCCTGCTGGCCAGCGGCACCAAGGGCAAGCGCTTTGCCCTGCCGAACTCCGAGATCCTGATCCACCAGCCGCTTATCGGCGGGCAGGGTATCTCCGGCCAGGCTACCGACATCAAGATCCACGCCGACCACATCGTGCGCATCCGCGAGAAGATGAACACGCTGCTCAGCCAGTACACCGGCCAGCCGCTGGACGTCATCACCCGCGACACCGAGCGCGACAACTATATGACCGCGCAGCAGGCGAAGGAGTACGGCCTGATCGACGACATCCTCTATAAACACTGATTCGGGGGAACAACATGGCAAATCAAACGTCCGGCAAGGACGGAAAAGGACGCGAGCTCGTCTGCAGCTTCTGCGGGCGGACGCAAAATGAGGTAGAGCAGCTGATCATTGGCCCCGGCGTCAATATCTGCAAGGACTGCCTGGATATGTGCAACAATGCCCTGTACAAGGACGGCGAGCGCCCGGCCCCGCCGCGCGCCGGTATGCCGCGGAACCGCCGCCGCACAGCCGCGCAGCCCGGTGCGGACTATGACTATGACCCGCTCGAGAGCATCAATATCCTGACCCCCGCCGAGATCAAGGCGGGGCTGGATCAGTATGTTATCGGGCAGGATGCCGCCAAAAAGGTGCTGGCTGTCTCTGTCTACAACCACTACAAGCGCATTCTCTCCCGCGAGAGCAGCGACGTAGAGCTGCAGAAGTCCAACGTGCTGATGCTCGGCCCGTCCGGCACTGGCAAGACGCTGCTGGCCCAGACGCTGGCCAGGATGCTCAATGTGCCGTTCGCCATCGCGGACGCCACGACGATTACCGAGGCAGGCTACGTCGGCGAGGATGTCGAGAACATCCTGCTCAAGCTCATTCAGGCGGCGGATTTTGACGTCGCCCGCGCCGAGATCGGCATTATCTACGTCGATGAGATCGACAAGATCACCCGCAAGAGCGAGAACCCCTCCATCACCCGTGACGTCGGCGGTGAGGGTGTACAGCAGGCGCTGCTGAAGATCGTGGAGGGCACGGTCAGCAACGTGCCGCCCAACGGCGGACGCAAGCACCCGCAGCAGGAGTTCATCCAGATCAACACGAAGAATATCCTGTTCATCTGCGGCGGCGCGTTCGATGGGCTGGAAAAGCTCATTCAGAAGCGCACCGACAATGCCTCCCTCGGCTTTGGCAGCCAGCTGCGCACAACGCTGGACAAGGATGAGACGCGCCAGAAGCTGCTGAAGAAGGTCGAGCCTGACGACCTCGTCAAGTTCGGTCTCATCCCCGAGCTGATCGGCCGTCTGCCCGTTGTGACGGTGCTTGACCCGCTGGACGAGGAAGCTCTTGTCCGAGTTCTGACCGAGCCGAAGAACAGCATTGTGCGCCAGTACAAGGAGCTGTTCCACCTCGACAATGCCGAGCTCGTCTTTACCGAGGACGCGCTGCACGCCATCGCCAAGAAAACGGTGGAGCGCAAGAGCGGTGCCCGCGGTCTGCGCAGCGTCGTCGAAGAACTGCTGATTCCGATCATGTACGACATCCCGTCGGACGCCACCATCACAAAGGTGACCATTGATGCGGATACGGTAGCAGGGGGCGAGCCACGCATCGAGCACGGCATGATGCGCCCGCGCTACAAAAATATGGCGTCCCAGCAATAATTTGCAAACACACCGGTGCAGGAATGCGCCGGTGTGTTTTTGTTCACAAAAATTTTATATAGAAAACACTTGATTTTTTGCAGTAAAGTGAGTATTATATATTTAGCACTCAAAGAGATTGAGTGCTAAACTAAAAATCAAAAGAGAAATCTTTTATAGGGAGGAACTTCCACTATGAAAATCAAACCTCTTGCAGACCGCGTTGTCATTAAGCTGGTCGAAGAAGAAGAAACCACCAAGGGCGGCCTGATCCTGTCCGGCTCCGCCAAGGAGAAGCCCCAGGTTGCCGAGGTCATCGCAGTCGGCCCCGGCGGCAATGTGGATGGTAAGGACGTTGAGATGATCGTCAAGGTCGGCGACAAGGTCCTGACCAGCAAGTACTCCGGTACCGAGGTCAAGGTTGACGGCGAGGAATGCACCATCGTCCGCCAGAGCGACATCCTCGCAATCGTCGAGTAAATTTGATTTCACCGATTTCTTTCAGATAAAAGGAGAGATTCATTATGGCTAAACAGATCAAGCAGGGCGAGGACGCCCGCAAGGCGCTTTGCGCAGGTATCGACCAGCTGGCCAACACCGTTAAAGTCACCCTGGGCCCCAAGGGCCGCAATGTTGTGCTGAGCAAGAAGTTCGGCAGCCCGCTCATCACCAATGACGGTGTCACCATCGCCAAGGAGATCGAGCTGAAGGACGAGTTCGAGAACATGGGCGCACAGCTCGTTCGCGAGGTCGCCACCAAGACGAACGACGCCGCCGGTGACGGTACGACCACCGCTACCGTTCTGGCACAGGCCTTCGTCAATGAGGGCATGAAGAACGTCACCGCCGGTGCAAACCCGATGGACATCAAGCGCGGCATGCAGAAGGCCGTCGCCGCTGCTGTCGACGCTGTCAAGCAGCACAGCCAGAAGGTCAACGGCAGCAAGGACATTGCCCGTGTCGGTACTGTCTCCGCAGGCGATGCCGAGATCGGTCAGCTGATCGCTGACGCAATGGAGAAGGTCACCGCTGACGGTGTTATCACCATCGAGGAGAACAAGACCACTGCCGAGACCTACACCGAGGTCGTCGAGGGCATGCAGTTTGACCGCGGCTATGTGACCCCCTACATGGTCACCGATACCGAGAAGATGGAGACCGTCTACGACGACTGCTCTGTCCTGATCACCGACAAGAAGATCAGCGTATTCCAGGATGTGGTTCCTCTGCTCGAGCAGGTCATCCAGTCCGGCCGCAAGCTGCTGATTATCGCAGAGGATGTCGAGGGCGACGCTCTGTCCAACCTCATCATCAACCGTCTGCGCGGCGGCCTGAACGTTGTCGCTGTCAAGGCACCCGGCTTTGGTGATCGCCGCAAGGAGATGCTGCAGGATATCGCCACCCTGACCGGCGGCACGGTTATCAGCAGCGACCTGGGCTATGAGCTGAAGGACGCCACCATGCAGCTGCTCGGCAAGGCCCGCCAGGTCAAGGTCACCAAGGAGAACACCACCATCGTCGGCGGTGCCGGTGACAAGCAGGCTATCGCAGACCGTGTTGCCCAGATCCGCAGCCAGATCGCCGTTGCGACCTCTGACTTTGACCGCGAGAAGCTGCAGGAGCGCCTGGCCAAGATGGCCGGCGGCGTTGCCGTCATCAAGGTCGGTGCCGCTACCGAGGTCGAGATGAAGGACAAGAAGCTGCGCATCGAGGATGCCCTGAACGCGACCAAGGCCGCTGTTGAGGAAGGCATCGTCGCTGGCGGCGGCACGGCCACCATCAACGCCATCCCTGCTGTCGACAAGCTGGTCGGCGAGCTGGAGGGCGACGAGCGCACCGGTGCGAAGATCGTCCGCAAAGCGCTGGAGGCTCCTCTGCGCCAGATCGCTGCCAACGCTGGCCTCGAGGGCAGCGTCGTTATCGACAACATCCTGAAGGCCAACAAGCCCAACTACGGCTTTGATGCCCAGAAGGAGGAGTACGTCGAGGATATGATCGAGGCCGGTATCGTCGACCCGACCAAGGTCACCCGTTCCGCTCTGGAGAACGCTGCCAGCGTCGCCGCGATGGTCCTGACCACCGAGAGCCTTGTCGCTGACCTGCCGGAACCCCCGGCTCCGGCTGCTCCGGCCCCTGACATGGGCGGCATGTACTAAGAGACGCCGCAAAGCCTTGAAATTGCTTGATTTTTTGGATGCGCAAAAGCGAATTTACGCCTAACTTACGCCAAAAATTCAAGCGCATTATAGGGTAACAGAAATCGGCACCTGCCTCAAAAAACAGGTGCCGATTTTTATGTTATCCGGCAGCATGGTGATTGCAAAAAGTAGGATCGACGAGACGAAAATCATTCAAAAAGCATTTGAAATTTCCATCCAAATCCGCTATAATAAAGGTACAGCGTGTGGCGTTTCTGCGTAAATCCAGTTGCAGAGCAGCCACGCGCCTTTTTTTGCGGAATCGGGTGAGAAATGGCAGGATGAGCGAAAACTTCATAGGCAAATCGTGTAGCAGAAATGCGTAAGTCCGGATGTTCTGGGACTTACGCATTTTTTATTTTTTGAAAGAAAGGTGATTTTTTTGGAAACCGGAAATCAGTTCTTGGGGACGGAGCGTGTGAGCAAGCTCATGCGGCAGTACGCCATCCCCTGCATTATCTCGCTGCTGGTGGGCGCACTTTACAACATCGTTGACCAAATTTTTATCGCCAACGCCAGCTACCTCGGCTCCTACGGCAACGCCGCCAATACGGTGGTGTTCCCGCTGACGGTGGTGGCGCTGGCTATCGCCGTCATGTTGGGCGACGGCTGCTGCGCCTTCGTCAGCATGGCGCTGGGCAGAAACGAGGTGGATAAGGCCAAGCAAAGCGTGGGCAACGCGGTGGTGTTATCTGTCGTCAGCAGTCTTGTTCTGACGGCGGTATACCTCATTTTCGCAAACACCATCATCGCCATGTTCGGCGGCACGGTGAATGAGGAGACCTTCCACCACTCGCAGGAGTACTTCTTCTATATCACGCTGGGCGTCCCATTCTATATGTTCGGGCAGGCCATGAACCCCATCATCCGTGCCGACGGAAACCCCAAGTTCGCCATGATCTCCACATTGGCAGGCGCTGCTATCAACATTATCCTCGACCCCATTTTCATCTTTGTCTTCAAATGGGGTATGATGGGTGCGGCAGTGGCCACGGTCATCGGTCAGGTGGCAACGGCGTTTCTTGCTGTGTGGTATCTGCTGCACATGAAGATCATCAAGCCTGCGTCCGGCGATTATGCACTGCGGGGGACTGTCTGCGGACGAATGCTGACGCTGGGTATCACCAGTTTTCTTTCGCAGATCAGTCTGGTGGCGGCCATGGCGGCCATCAACAATATGCTCCGTAAATACGGCGCCCTGGACGCTGTGTTCGGACAGGAGCAATACGCGCAGATCCCCATGGCTGTGGTCGGCATTGTGATGAAGTTCTTCCAGATCGTCATTTCCATCGTGGTCGGCATGGCGGCAGGCTGCATCCCCATCGTGGGCTATAACATGGGTGCGGAGAAGAAACTGCGTGTTCGGGAGTTGTTCACCAAGCTGCTGATTGCCGAAGCACTGGTGGGTGCGGTGGCGCTGGTGATGGCAGAGGGTTTCCCTCGGCAGCTCATCGCCATTTTCGGTGCAGCCAATGAGAGCGGCTACTATACGGACTTTGCTATTAAGGCGTTCCGCACCTATCTCTGCATGATGGTGCTGGCCTGCGTCAACAAGGCGTGCTTTATCTTCTTGCAGGCAGTCGGCAAGGCGCTGACATCCACGCTGCTGTCCATGTTCCGTGAGGTGGTGTTCGGCGTGGGATTTGCCCTGTTGTTGCCTGTGTTCTTTGGTTTGGACGGCGTACTGTATTCCATGCCGGTGTCGGATATTCTGACCTTTATCATCTCGGCGATCATCATCGTGAAAACCTATCGGGAATTGAATGTGGAAGGAGTGCAGAAAGTATGAAAAACAGAGTCATTACCATCAGCCGCGAATTTGGCAGCGGCGGACGCACCATCGGCAAAAAGGTGGCGGAAAAGCTGGGTATTCCGTGCTATGACGCAGAGATCATTCAGGAAATGGCAAAGGAAACAGGTTTTGCGCCGGACTATGTAAAAGAAGCAGGAGAGTACGCACCGGGGAGCTTCCTATCGGCAGCTTTTTCCAACCGAATGTTCGGCCCCACCAACGAGGATATTCTGTGGGAGCATCAGTACAAGGTCATCACGGCGCTGGCGGAAAAGGGTTCCTGCGTCATTGTTGGCCGCTGTGCCGACTATATTTTGCGGGACAAGGCAGACTGTCTGAAAGTCTTTATCCACGCGGATATGAAGTTCCGTGCGGAGCGCATCGTCAAGGTGTACGGCGAACGGGAGCAGTCCCCGGAGGAGCGCCTGCGGGATAAGGATAAACGCCGGGCCGCCTATCACCGCTTCTACACCAACATGAAGTGGGGACACGCTCAAAATTATCACCTGACGCTAGACAGCGGCGTCATCGGTATCGACAAGTGCGTGGACATCATCGCGGAGCTGTATTGAAAACTTTCCAGGAAAAACGTTTGAAATTCGTTTTGAAAATCGTTAAAATATAAGGCAACACCGCATAATTCCCGCCTTACGGCTTAAGCACCGATCCGGGGGCTGCGGCACCCCGCTCGCCGTATCGGCACTTAGAATTATGCAGTGTTGCCTTAAGGTCGAAGTCTCCGCAAAAAGAGGCTTCGGCCTTTTTGTATAAACCGGCAAAGTGTGCTATAATAGACAGAAATAACGCAGCGGGGGAGCCGCCATGAAAAAATACGCAAAATATCCGGCACTGGCCGTTACGCTGGCAATTATGGCAGTGATCTTTGTCTTGTCCTCGCAGCCGGCGGAGCTGTCCACCAAGGTCAGCCGCGCCGTTACCGAGACCGTGCAGGCCGGCAGGATAAAAGCCATCACGCCGCTGTGGTTCAGCACCACAAACCTGAACGCCAACGTCCGCAAGTGGGCGCACATCTATATCTACTGTGCCCTCGGCGCCAGCATGGCCGTGACCGTGCAGCTGTGGCTGCACCGCGTTACGCTGCGGCAAAAGGCACTGCTGGCATCGGCGCTGTGTATGCTGTACGCGGCCGGTGATGAGTTCCACCAGTATTTTGTGCCGGGCCGTGCCGCGCAGTTGAGCGACGTTGCGATTGACGCCATGGGCTTTCTGCCCTGCGTGGCGGCGGTGTATCTGGTGCTTTGGGCTGTCAGGAGGCTGCGCAATTAACAGGACTCAACCCAAAATTATATGGGTAATAGAGGTATTTTAGGTTGACCCGCCGCCCATACTCCCACCGGGGGGGATGTGCCTTGTCTCTGCGTCGGTTGTATGGGCTTTGCGCTGTGCTGGTGCTGCTGGCGGGCGTCGTGCTCTGCCGCACCTACTGGGTGGGACAGCAGACGGCCTATGCCGCCAGTGCGGGCGGGCAGAGTGTCCAGACGCTGGCCCTGCCGCGCGCCCGGGGCGATTTCTATGACCGCACGGGCCGCAGGCTGACCGGCCTTTCCCCGCGGTATTACGCACTCTGCCTGCCCGGAGACGCCGGGTACACGGCGCTGTTTCCGTATGTCCCGTATGCGGAGCAGAGCCTTTTGTATGAGCGCCGCAACCTTGCAAGCCCCTTTTTGATACAGGTGGACCGCGACCTGACCGCGCAGGGCATCACGACCTGCACCGTGCCGCAGCATTTCGGCGGCAGCACCGCCGCGCACCTGCTGGGCTATCTGGACAGCGAGGGCCGCGGCGTGTCCGGCCTGGAAAAAGCCTACGACGATCTGTTGACCGCCTCCGGAGACGCGCGCACTGTGACCTGCTTTATGACCGCGCAGGGACGCCTGCTGACGGACACAAGCCCGCTTGTGGCGGTGGAAACACCCGGCACAGGGCAGGGCGTGCGGCTGACGCTGGACGCCGACCCGCAGCGCGCCTGTGAGGGGCTGGCCACGATGTATCTGCCGCGCGGCTGCATCGTCGTGATGAACACGGCCACCGGCGAGGTGCTTGCCTCGGTCAGTATGCCGTCGTTTGACCCGCAGAATGTCGCCGCCAGCATTGCCGCCAACGATACCTCGCTGCTCAACCGGCCTCTCCGCGCATTCAGTGCCGGGTCGGTGTTCAAGGTCGTGCTGGCTGCAGCCGCCTACGAGAGCGGCCTTGACTGGTACACCCACGACTGCACAGGTGAGGTCGAGGTTGCCGGGCAGACCTACCGCTGTGCACTGGGCCGCGCCCACGGCGTGGTCAACCTGCGCGGTGCGCTGGAACAAAGCTGCAACACCTATTTCATCGAGCTGGGCCGCCTGCTGGGGGCACAGCGCATCCGCAAAATGGCAGAGACACTCGGCTTCGGCACGGCCACGCCGCTTGCGCCCGGCCTGCAAGGCGCATCGGGCACACTGCCCGATGCCGCCGCGCTTGAAAACCCAGGTGAGCTGGCGACGTTCAGCTTTGGTCAGGGGGCGCTGACCGTGACGCCGCTGCAAATTACAGCCATGATGAACACCGTCGCAAACGGCGGCGTGTACAGGACACCGGCCTTTGTACAGGGAATTGTTGACGCCGACGGCACGCTGACCGGGCAGACCCGGACGGCTGACACCCGCACGGTCTTTGATGCGGCCACGGCACGGGTGCTGCGCAGCATGCTGGCCTCCGTCGTGTCGGAGGGTATCGGCAGCGAGGCACAGCCCAAAACCGGCACGGCAGGCGGCAAGACCGGCACAGCGCAGACCGGCCAGTACGACGAGAACGGCGAGGAGCTGCTCAACTACTGGTTCAGCGGCTTTTACCCGGCGGACGACCCGCGGTATACCATTACCGTTTTGCAGGACGGCATTTTAAAGCCCGAAACCTCCAGTGCCGCGATATTTGCAAAGGTTACCGAAATTCTGGCTGTGTGGGAGAACTCCTAAGCCTTCCCCCTCGGGGGAAGGTGGCCCCGCAGGGCCGGATGAGGGCAGACCTTGCCGCCGCAGCACTTTACCGGGCAGCAACGGCATATCCACCCCTCATCAGTCAGTGGTCGGGGCCACTGACAGCTTCCCCCGAGGGGGAAGCCAATCTCTCCGTCAACCAATTTCCTCCAAGGTATTGCACTTTTGCGGCAAAAAAGCTACAATAATTAGTATCTGTAGACCGCAAGCAACCGATGCTGAAAGGGACAAACCGATGCAGCATATTTTTATCATAAACCCAACGGCGGGCAAGGTGGACGCCAGCGTGGCGCTCATCCCGCAGATCCACGCCGCTGCCAGCCGCGCAGGGCTTCATCCTACCATTGAGGTGACCCGCCGCGCCGGGCAGGCCCGCGACCTGGCCGCCCAATACGCCGCCGGCGGGGAAGAAGTATACCTCTACGCCTGCGGCGGCGACGGTACGCTGAACGAAATATTGCAAGGTACCGTCGGCCACCCGAACGCCGCCATTGGCTGTGTGCCCTGCGGCAGCGGCAATGACTATGTGCGCAACTTCGGCACGCAGGCGCAGTTTCTGGACCTTGACGCACAGCTGGCCGCACAGCCGTTCGCAGCGGACGTCATCCGCACGCCCCAGGGCTGCGGCATCGACATCTATGCCGCGGGCATCGACGCCCAGGTCGCCAACGGTATCCCCAAATGGCGGCGCGTGCCCTTCTGCGGCGGCACAACGGCCTATACGCTGTCGATTCTCGAGGCCGTGTGCAGCACCTTCAGGCACCGTCTGCGCATCACCGCCGATGACCGCCAATTGGAGGACACCTTCATGATGCTGGCGGTCTGCAACGGCCAGCAGTACGGCGGCGGCTACTGCGCCGCGCCCCACGCCAGTATGACCGACGGTCTGCTGGATGTGGTGCTGCTGCGGCCCGTGCCGCGTTTAAAGCTGCCGGGGCTGCTGGGCAGCTACAAAAAAAGGGAGCACCTTTCGGAGGGTGACACCGTCACCGAAAAATTTGCCCCGTACATGACGTTTTTCCGTACAGGCAGCATTGACATAGAGGTGCTGGACGGCAACCCGCTCATCACAACGCTGGACGGCGAGTGCTTGCCCCAACTGCGGATGCACGCGGAGATCGCGCACAGTGCGGCGCGCATCCTGCTGCCGCCGGAGCTTGCCGCAAACGCAAACAAGACGCCTGTTCTGCAGGCTATGGGAGAGTAAGAATGTCTGAAAAAGTAAAGATCAAGATTGCCCGCAATGTGGTGCATCTGCCGGCCATCGCCCTGCGCGGGCTGGTGGTTTTCCCCAACAATGTAGTCCATTTTGAGGTGGGCCGCACCAAGTCCATTGCCGCCATCGAGGCCGCCATGCACGCCAACAGCAGCGTCTTTCTCGTCGCCCAGCGCGAGATGGATGAGGAAGAACCGGCCCTTCGCGACCTGTATGCCTACGGTGTCATTGCCGAAATCAAGCAGGTGCTGCGCGTCTCCGATGACCTCGTGAAGGTCCTCGTCGAGGGCAAGACCCGTGCCCGTCTGCTGGAGCTCGACGTCGGCGAAAAGTATCTGCAGGCCACGGTACGCCCCGTGGCGGTGCGCGGCATCCCTGCCGACAAGCGCAACCAGGTCGAGGCTCTCGTCCGCAGCCTGAAGGACTGCTTTGAAGAGTACCTGTCCTACAGCCCGCAAATTTCCAAGGATGTCGTCTATAACATCGTTTCTTCCGATTCGCCGCTGTATTTGAGCGAGTACATGCCCGCCAACCTCTTGTTCAAGTATGAGGATAAGCAGGTTATCCTGAACGAATCGACCCTGCTGGGCCGCCTCGAAAAGCTGCTGACCCTGCTGCGGCAGGAATGCCAGATCATGGACATCGAGCGCGACCTGGACGACAAGGTCAACGCCCGCATGGACAAGGGCCAGCGCGAATACTACCTGCGCGAGCAGATGAATGTCATCAGCGAGGAGCTCGGCGACGCCGAGGACACCCGCGCCGAGGCCGATACATACCGCGGGAAAGTCAAGGCACTGAACCTTGATGAAGAATCCACCGAAAAGCTGCTGAAAGAGTGTGACCGTCTGGCCCGTATGCAGGGCAGCAGCGCCGAGAGCGGCGTTATCCGCAGCTATCTGGATGCCTGCCTGGCCCTGCCGTGGCACACCGCCACCGAGGACGACCTTGACCAGGCCCACGCCCGCAAGGTGCTGGACCGTGAGCACTACGGCCTGCAGAAGGTCAAGGAACGCATTCTCGAGCTGCTGGCTGTGCGCAAGCTGAACCAGGACGTCAAGGGGCAGATCATCTGCCTTGTCGGCCCTCCGGGCGTCGGCAAAACGAGCATTGCGCACTCCATTGCCGAGTGCATGGACCGCAAATTTGCCCGCATGAGCCTGGGCGGCGTCCACGATGAAGCCGAGATCCGCGGCCACCGCCGCACCTACATCGGCGCGATGCCGGGCCGCATCATCAGCGCCATCACGACGGCCAAGTCCACGAACCCGGTCATCCTGCTCGACGAGATCGACAAGCTGGCGGGCGACTACAAGGGAGACCCGTCCAGCGCACTGCTCGAGGTGCTGGACCCCGAGCAGAACCGCACCTTTAAGGATAACTACCTCGATATTCCGTTTGATTTGAGCGAGGTGCTCTTTATCACGACGGCGAACGATGCCTCCACGATCCCCGGCCCGCTCTATGACCGCATGGATGTCATCGAGCTGCCCAGCTACACCCGCACCGAAAAATTCAACATCGCCAAGCGCCATCTGCTGCCCAAGCAGCTGAAAAACAACGGCCTGGAGGGGCGCGTGACCCTGACGGGCAGCGCACTGTATGCCATCATCGACGGCTACACCCGCGAGGCCGGCGTGCGCAATTTGGAACGCACCATCACGTCGGTGCTGCGCAAATGTGCGCAGAAGATCGCGGCAGGGGAGGCCGAGAAGATCAGCGTTTCCGCAGCGATGGTCAAGGAACTGCTCGGCCCCGAGAAGGTCAAGCCGACGTTTATCTCCCGCAAGGACGCCGTGGGCATTGCCAACGGCCTGGCGTGGACGAGTGTCGGCGGCGAGATGCTGCCTGTTGAGGTCGCCGTCATCCCGAACGGCATCGGCAAAATCGAGATCACCGGCAGCCTCGGTGATGTTATGAAGGAGAGCGCTCAGCTCGCCGTGACCTACGCCAAGGTCCACGCCGAGGAATACGGCATCACGCCCGACAAGTTCAAGAACATCGACCTGCACATCCATGCCCCCGAGGGCGCTGTGCCGAAGGACGGCCCCTCCGCGGGTGTCACACTGACGACGGCGCTGATTTCGGCGCTGTCCGGTATCCCGGTCAACCACGACCTGGCCATGACCGGAGAAATCACGCTGCATGGCAACGTGCTGCCCATCGGCGGTCTGAAGGAAAAGAGTATGGCGGCCTTCCGTGAGGGCATCTCGACGGTGCTCATCCCCAGGGACAACGCCAGCGACCTGTATGAGGTGGACGCCGAGGTCAAGGAGAAGGTGCGCTTCATCCCCGTGGGCACGCTGTCCGAGGTGCTGAAGCACGCCCTTGTGCGCCCGGGCCGCACCCCCGCCCGCGCTGTTCGTGGTGTGCCGCAGGCAACCTCTCTCATTGCCAACGACAAGCCCGCCGAGGGACATAAGGAGCCCGCCGCGGTGATGTAATTCGCCTTGAACGCCGCTCTGTAGGGACGGAGGCCCGCACCCGCCCGCGGGTCGATGACGGGCATCGCCCCCTACAGCAACCCCCGTAGGGGCGGATTCCATATCCGCCCGCACTACGCCGTGCCGCGTATGTAGGGGGCGGCGTCCTCGACACCCCGCAATACACAGCACACCCAAAACATAAAGGAACACCTATGAACTACAACAACAGCGAATTTCTCGCGTCCTACGGTCTGTCCCGCCAGCTGCCGGACAGTGACCGCCCTGAAATCGTATTTTCGGGCCGCTCCAACGTCGGCAAGTCGAGCCTCATCAATAAGCTCTGCAACCGCAAGAAGCTGGCCCGCGTCAGCGCCACGCCGGGCAAAACGGCAACCATCAACTTCTACCGTGTTGATACAGCCTACTTTGTCGACCTGCCCGGCTACGGCTACGCCAAGGTCTCCAACGCCGAGCGCGAGCGGTGGGACGATTTGATCAACAGCTATTTTGAGGCGGATCGTGCCGTCTGCCTGCTTGTCCAGCTGCTGGACAGCCGCCACGCGCCCAGCGCTGACGATGTGCAGATGCTTGAGTACCTGCACTACCACCGCATTCCGTTTGTGGCCGCGCTGACCAAGGGCGACAAGCTGAAAAAGAGCGAGATGGCCGCCCGCAAAGAAGAATTTGAAAAGATCTGCGCTCCCTACGGCTGCCAGGGCGTTGTGCTGACCAGCGCCGAGAACGGGCTGGGCATGGACGAGCTGCGCGCGCTGCTTGAGGCCAGCATGACCCCCGAGACAGAGGACTGACCGATGGCCTACAACGAGTTTGCCTATTTCTACGACGAGTTCAACGGCGAGGCTGACTATGACGCGCTTTACGGCTATATTACCGACGAGCTGAAGGCCCACGGCATCACAGACGGCATCCTGGCCGACCTGGGCTGCGGCACCGGCGATCTGACCCTGATGCTGACCCAGGCAGGGTATGATGTCATCGGCATTGACCGCTCCGAGGAGATGCTCAGTGTCCTGCGCGAAAAGGCCGACGAGCTGGGCCTGACGGGCCGCTTGCTGCTGCTGAAGCAGGACCTGCTGGACCTGGACCTGTACGGCACGATCCGCGCCGCGGTGTCTACGTTTGACACCTACAGCCACATTGGCCCGCAGGAAAATTTTGAGAAGGCCATCCGCAAGGCTGCCTACTTTATGGAGCGAGGTGGCGTGTTCATTTTTGACTTGAACACGCCCTATAAGCACCGGCACATTCTGGCAGGCCAGACCTTTGACATCGAGGCCGAGGACGCCGACTGCCACTGGTCGAACCGCTACGACGAGACGGCGCAGCGGGTGGATATTACCATCAACATTGACTACCACGAGACGGGGGAGCACTTCCACGAGGCGTTCAGCGAGTACAGCTACGCGCTGGACACCGTGTGCGCCTTGTTGGAAAAGTACGGCTTCGCCGTGGCCAAAGTCGCCGACGGCGAGAACTTTGGCCCGGTGCGCGGCGACAGTCCGCGCTGGATCATCACGGCTGTCAAGCAATACACACAAGAGGAAAAAGCTAATGGAACAGAATCATAACATGCTGCGCGGTATCTCCGAAAACGGCGGTATCGTGTTTTACGGTGTTGACTCTACGGAAATCGTCCGCGAGATGGAGCGCCTGCACAAGACCAGCGCCGTCACCACCGCTGCCCTGGGCCGCCTGCTGACGGCAGCCTCGATGATGGGCATTATGCTCAAAAGCACCCAGGACTCGGTGACGCTGCAGATCAAGGGCGGCGGCCCCGCAGGCCGCCTGCTGGCCGTTTCCGACGGCACCGGCAACGTCAAGGGCTACGTCGAGCACCCCGTTGTGGAACTTCCCCCGCGGGCTGACGGCCATCTGAACGTCGGCGCAGCCGTCGGCAAGGATGGCACGCTGGACGTCATCCGTGACTTGGGTATGCGCGAGCCGTACATCGGCCAGGTGCCGCTGACCTCCGGTGAGATCGCCGAGGACATCACGACCTATTTTGCTATCAGTGAGCAGGTGCCCACTGTCTGCGCGCTGGGCGTGCTCGTCGATAAGGACCTGAGCGTCCGCTGCGCGGGCGGCTTCGTCGTGCAGCTGCTGCCCGGCGCAACCGAGGAGGAGATCGAGCACCTCGAGAAGAACATCAAGGCCATGCCCAGCGTGACGACAATGCTCGAGGAGGGCAAGAGCGTCCGCGATATGCTGGAGCTGGCTCTGGCCGGCTTTGCACCCGATATTCTCGACAGCTACCATGTGACCTACAAATGCGACTGCGGCCTTGAGCGCGTTGAAAAGATGATCCGCTCCCTTGGCAAAAAGGAGGTCGAACGCATGCGCGACGAGGACCCCGTTGCCGAGGTGAACTGCCAGTTCTGCAACAAGAATTATAAGGTGGATCTGAATGAACTGCTCAAAAACTGGCCTTCCACCGCCGAAAATATGCCGAGCGAAAACGCATAAAAATTTATGCAAAAAAATGTAAAAAACGCTTGACTTTTCCGCTCATATAGTTTATAATAACAAACGTCGCCCGGAGAGAGCGATTGAGCAAAAACTCTCCAACATGCGGCCGTAGCTCATCTGGTAGAGCGCCACCTTGCCAAGGTGGAGGTAGCGAGTTCGAGCCTCGTCGGCCGCTCCATTTTGTGGAAGTTTAGCTCAGCTGGGAGAGCATCTGCCTTACAAGCAGAGGGTCAGCGGTTCGAGCCCGTTAACTTCCACTTAATATGGCCCGGTAGTTCAGTTGGTTAGAACGCTAGCCTGTCACGCTAGAGGTCGTCAGTTCGAGCCTGATTCGGGTCGCCATTTGCCTCTGTAGCTCAGTCGGTAGAGCAGGGGACTGAAAATCCCCGTGTCATTGGTTCGATTCCGATCGGAGGCACCATTTTATGCGGCCGTAGCTCATCTGGTAGAGCGCCACCTTGCCAAGGTGGAGGTAGCGAGTTCGAGCCTCGTAACCCGCTCCATACAAAAATCTCTTTGTCAAATGACAAAGAGGTTTTTTATTTTGTCAGGAGGAATTCCTATGAAGCTGTTCAAACAATTAACCATCGTGTTCCTCATCTGCATGGCGGGCGAGGTGATGGCAGCTATGCTGCCCTTCCCGTTCCCGGCTGCAGTGGTTGCTCTGCTCATTATGCTGGGACTGTTTATCTCCGGAGTGCTCAAACCCGAAAGCGTGCAGGAGCTGGCCGAGTATCTGTTGGCCAATATGGCCTTCCTCTTCGTGCCATCCGGGGTGGCGATCCTGGACGAGTATGCCTCGATTCAGGGCAATGTGCTCCAGCTGCTCATCGTCATGGTGGTGTCGCTGGTCATCACATTTGCCGTTACCGCCTATACAGTTACCGGCGTGATCCATCTCATGGAGCGCAGAAAGAAGGAGGAGCAGGCATGATTGATATTATTCTGCACAGCGCGCTGTTTGGTCTCACCCTGACCTTTGGCGTCTATATCCTGATGT